>Ga0268262_10000011_pt1 | contig 217896 bp, 199 predicted proteins | sample TergutNc150P3_FD_190354 | JGI IMG/M metagenome (GOLD analysis project Ga0268262, IMG submission 190354) | Nasutitermes corniger P3 segment gut microbial community from laboratory colony in Florida, USA - Nc150 P3 (SPAdes) (version 2) | ecosystem: Host-associated > Arthropoda: Insects >...
AATAATCATATAACGGAACTTTCCCGCGCATTCTCTGCAAAAGAACGTCTTGCACAAGCGAGAGCAGAGCTTGATTCATTAATTGTGGAAATAAAGTATTTTGAACAATATTGCAGCGAAACCCATATGTCCAGTCCTGAAATAAAATACAGTCGAAACCTAACCGCTAAAAAAATTATGCTGCTTTGGCAAGAGTGCAATGAATTTTTTGAAAAAGAACGAGAAATTTCTTTTTGGTTTAAAATAAAATGCGTTTTTATTTACCGAACTTTCGGTTGGAAAATATTCAGAAATGACATATTAACAATTATTACCCTCTTCCAAAGAATGTTTTATCATTTAAAACAGTCAGAATTAAGTAATGAAATTACCATGTTGGAAAATAAACTCACAGCGATGAATTCCAATGGTAAAATGATCGAACTGACCAACTGGTCAATGGATTATCTACGCGCAAAACTGTTTGAGCGTTATGGGGATAAATCAGAACGTATACGATTTTCAGAAGACGATTTATGGCAAAATACAAGTAAGGTTGTAAAAGAATATCCTGTTATCTTGAGTACTACTTTTTCCTCATGCAGCAGCTTAAAAGGAGAAAAATATGACTATCTTATTATGGATGAGGCATCGCAAGTGGATGTAGCTACAGGCGCGTTAGCGCTTTCTTGCGCCAAAAATGCGGTTATTGTAGGAGATTTAAAACAGCTACCCAATGTAATTACGAATGACATGAAAAAGAAATGCGATACTATTTTCAAATCTTATAATTTACCGCAAGGGTATTCATTTTCAGAAAATAGTTTTCTAAAATCAGTTTGCAGTATCCTTCCGAATGTTCCTCAAACATTACTGCGGGAACATTATCGCTGCCACCCAAAAATTATCGGATTCTGTAATCAGAAATTTTACGATAATAAGCTGATTATCATGACAGAAGACCTTGGTGAACCGGATACATTGACAGTTTTCAAGACGGTGGCTGGCAATCTCAAGCGCGACCATATAAACCAACGCCAGATAGATGTTACGCTTCAAGAAGCGCTTCCTGTGCTGCGTGATGTAAACCCACAGGATGTCGGAATTATTGCTCCATATAGGTCACAAGTGTCTGCCATTACACGACAATTAGACTCAAGACCTATTGAGGTTGATACTGTACACAAGTTTCAGGGACGTGAAAAGGATACTATCCTTCTTACTACAGTTGATGATGTTGTTACGGATTTTTCTGATGATCCATATCTTTTGAATGTAGCAATATCCCGCGCAAAAAAACGATTGATTATTGTAGTATCGGGCAATGAACAGCCTGTAAACAGTATCATTGGCGATTTTATTTCCTATATCGAATACAATAACTATAAAATCATTAAAAGCGAAATCCGCTCAATTTTCGATTTGTTATATCGCCAGTATACTGATGCCAGAATTACTTTTCTGAAAAAACATCCCAGCATCTCCGTTTATGCCTCAGAAAACTTGATGTATGGTACAATCTTGAATATCTTGAAATCGGATCGATATTCAAATTTGTCGATTAATATCATTTGTCATCATCCGCTTAATATGCTCATCCGTAATCCGGAACTTCTGAGTGATATAGAACGTAAATATGCAATGAATCCCTCTACCCATATAGATTTTTTGCTTTACAATCAAACTAGTAAAAAGCCCGTTCTTGCTATAGAGGTAGATGGTTTTCATTATCATAAGCCGAGAACAAGACAATATGAGCGAGACAGACTGAAAGACCATATTCTGGAACTCTATAAAATTCCTCTGCTCCGCTTCCCTACCAATGGAAGTGATGAATGTGCAAAAATTGAACAATTTTTAACTGAGTATACTAAAAAAGACAGGCAATCTTGAAATTCAAAAAACTGAGTGACATATATTAATTATTATGTACCAATTGAAATAAATTTCGGTAGAATATATTGACGAAAACAACATGAATAGTTAAAAAAAATAAATAATAAGAAGTGAAGTTTATTAAAAAAATAGTATGGGACCGGAGAAAATTCCTCTTCTCCAGTCCCCGGTAACTATTCTTTTATTTGCGAATTCGAGAAAAAGTAGTACCCAAGCGGCGTATAGAACGCGTTTATTCTCGGATTAATCATGTAGGGATTGGTATAAAAGTAAATAGGCGAGACAGCCATATCGCGTCCTACAAGCATGTCTTCAGCCTGATGCAGATATTTCATCCGATCAGCCTGAACCGCCGTACCTTTAGCTTTTGCGATTAATTCATCAAATTCCCTGTTGACATACTGCGAATTGTTGTTTCCGCCGCCTGTCAGGAACATGTCCAAAAAGTTTATCGGATCATTGTAATCGCCGATCCAGCCGTCACGCGCTATTGAGTAATTGCCGTTTTTTCTTGTATCAAGGAAAACGTTCCACTCCATGTTACTGAGCGTAATGTTCACTCCCAATGCTGTGCGCCACATGTTCTGAAGGGCTTCGCCTACGGCGCGGTGTACGTCGTTGGTATTGTACAAATATTCAACTACAGGAAAACCCCTGCCGTTGGGGTATCCGGCCTCAGCCATTAAGCGGCGGGCTTCGGCAATGTTTTTTTCATAGTCAGATTCCGAAAGGCTGATATAATCGCCGCCTGTCTTGCGAAAATCGCTGCCGACTTCTACATCGCTCATGCCGGACGGAACAAAACCGCCGGCCGGCTTCTGTCCCGCCCGTGTTACCTGATTGACGATATAGTTCCTGTCAATCGCCAGAGCGAAAGCTTTGCGGACACGGGCGTCGGTAAACGGCGGCCTTTGGGTGTTAAGGCTGACGAAATAAGTGCCGAGATAATCGGAAATTTGCAGTTCGCCTGATTTTAAAAGAGACGGAATTTCATCGGCGGGAAAAGCCTGGATAAAATCAAGTTCACCGGAGCGCAAACCCGCAAGCATTGCGTTTTCATCGTCCATTAGCGCAAAACGAATGAATTCGGGACCGTTCACCGCCGTGTAATAATTGGGATTCTTTTCAAGAAGAATGTATGAGTTGTGAACCCATTCTTTCATGCGGTATGGGCCGTTGCTTACATAAGTTGACGGGGTAAAAGTCCATTGATCTCCCGCTTTTTCAATGACGCTTTTTTTCACGGGGAATGTAGCGGGGAAAGCCATGATCTCGTCAAAGAAAGGACAGTCATAGGTCAGCTTGACTTCCAGAGTTGTGGCGTTAACAGCTTTTACACCTAACGCGCTTTTGTCCTTTTCACCTTCAATGATTTCATTGGCGTTTTGAATCATGTCGATCATGTAACTGTAATCTGCGGCGGTTTCAGGATTGACAAGCCGCTGCCATGAATAGACAAAATCTTCCGCGGTAAAAGGGGAACCGTCAGACCATTTAAGGCCGCCGCGCAGCGTGTACACAAGAGTTACGGTGCCGTCGCTGTGTAACGTTTTTTGCGGCGCGCCTGTAACCATGCCGGGAACAACTTTTGCGAAGTTAATTCCGGCGCTCGCCTTAATGCCGGTATCTTCATATTTATACAGGCCTTCGTGCGTATGCTGAAGATAAATTGCGGCGTCCACAGCGGAGTTAAGCGCCGGGTCGATGGAATTAGGTTCAGAGCCAAAACACGCGCTGACGGTATTTTCCCGTGTAGACGGGCTTGTCTTTTTACCTCCGCAGCCCGCCAAAAGCCCGATAAGCAGCAGCGCCAGAACAGTAATTATTATTTTTTTCATTTTTTACTCCTTAATGAAATATTTTTTTTAAACTATCACAGATTGCCTGTAAGATGGCAGGCAGCGTAATGACCCGGTTTCATTTCTGTTAATTGCGGAACCTGTTCCAAACATTGCTGCGCCGCCTGCGGACAGAGGCTCGCAAACCGGCAGCCGGGGTTAAGAACCATAGGATTAGGGCTTTCACCTTTCAGTATTAAACGCCGCCTTGAGCGGGTAACTTTCGGATCGGGAATGGGAACTGCCGATAAAAGCGATTTGGTATAAGGGTGGAGCGGATTATTATACAGTTCAAAACTTTCGGAGAGTTCTACAAGATGCCCCAAATACATTACCCCGATGCGGTTTGAAATATGCCGCACAACCGAAATGTCATGCGATATAAAAAGATATGTCAGCTTGAGTTCCTTTTGCATATCGTCAAGCATATTGACAATCTGCGACTGTATCGAAACGTCCAGCGCCGAGACAGGCTCGTCGCAGACTATAAACTCAGGCTCCACCGCGAGGGCGCGGGCGATGCCGATACGCTGCTGCTGGCCTCCCGAGAATTCATGCGGGTAACGGTTGGCGTGTTCGCTGTTTAAACCGACCAGCGACAGCAGCCGCGCTATTTTTTCCTTGCGTTCCGTCTTTGTTTTTGCCAGCTTGTGAATGTCAACAGGTTCACCGATTATTTCAGAAACAGTCATGCGCGGATTAAGCGAGCCTGCCGGGTCTTGGAAAATAATCTGCATCTTGCGCCTTAAAGGCAGCATGTCAATTTCTGTTATATCCTGTTCGCGGTAAAAAATTTTCCCGCCGGTAGGCGAATAGAGGCGCAGAATAGTCCGCCCGAGAGTCGTTTTACCGCAGCCGGATTCCCCGACAAGCCCGAGAGTTTCACCTTCGTCAATATGAAGGCTGACATTTTCTACAGCGTGTATATATTTTGTTTTTGTGAATTCTTCCTTAACCGTAAAATATTTTTTCAAACCTTCTGTCCTGATTAAAGTTTCGCTCATGTATACCCGTCCTTTTTCAGGAGCCAGCAGCATGCGTTATGCGCCACGCTACGCGTCGCGCTTTGTGCGCCGTTAACGCCGACGGAGACAGGCATCTCTTTTACGCAAATCCTCATGCAGGAATCGCAGCGCGGGGCAAAAGGGCATCCGGGATTTGGCTCAAGCATGTTAATAGGAGTTCCTTCAATTGGAATGAGCCTGTCCGCCTGAGTTTCATCAAGACGCGGCATCGAACGCAGCAGTCCTTTTGTATACGGGTGGGCAGGGTTGTAAAAAATGTCGTCTACGCTGCCTTGTTCCACTATATGCCCACCGTACATTACGGAAACTTTATCGCAAATATCGGCAATTACCGCAAGGTTATGCGTAATAAAAATAATCGCCATATCGGTTCTTTCCTTAATGGACTTCATAAGTTCAAGAATTTGCGCCTGAATGGTTACATCTAACGCGGTTGTAGGCTCATCCGCGATAAGCAGGCGCGGTTCGCAGATCAAACTCATGGCGATCATCACCCTTTGGCACATGCCGCCGGATAATTCAAAAGGATACTGTTTAAACCGCTGCTGCGGATTATTAATTCCGACAAGACGAAGCATTTCAAGGGCTTTTTCTTTCGCGTCCTGAAAACTGATGTCTTTTTTGTGCTTTCTTAAAACGCTTGTCATTTGATTGCCGACCGTGTACACCGGATTCAGGCTGTCCATAGGGTTTTGAAATATCATGCTGATGCGCCCGCCGCGGATTTGTTCAAGCTCTTTCCGTGAAAGATCAAAAATATTCTGACCGTCAAACAGTACGCTGCCGCCTGTAATTTTCCCCGGCTCGTCAAGGATTCCCATTAAGGCGAAAGCCTCAACGCTTTTTCCCGAGCCCGATTCCCCGACAATGCCCATCACTTCCCCGTTGTCAAGACTGTAGGAAATTCCGTCAACGGCTTTTACCTCGCCCACAGGCGTAAAAAAGGAGACTTTCAAGTCTTTTACTTCAAGCAATGGAGGCATATATCTCCTATTTTTTTAGGCGCGGATCCAAAGCGTCACGCAGTCCGTCGCCGAAAATGTTAAAAGAAAGAATCATAAGGCTTAAAAAAGAAGCCGGAATGATCAGCCTGAATGTATAGGTATACATTCCCTTAAGCGCGTCAGACGCCATGGAACCAAGGCTTGTCATGGGTGCGTTTACGCCTACGCCCAAAAACGAAAGAAACGATTCCAGAAAAATAGCAAGCGGAATTTCTAGGCAGGTAGCGGCTACAAGGGGACCGACGCAGTTGGGGAGTATATGTTTAAAAATTATCCTTTTATTGGACGCTCCCAGCGCGCGCGCCGCGGTAACATATTCCTGCTGTTTTAGCTGGAGAACTTGCCCCCGGATAATGCGCGCAAGCGTCGTCCAGTACAGCAGGGCGAACGCCATAAAAATAGCGATGATACTCGGCCCAAGCGCGATTATTATCCGTCCCAGCAAGGCGCTTTGATGAATGTCGGCGTATGTTGTAAGCAGTGGTTTTATGGTAACGGCGAGGAGCAAAACTACAAGCACGTCGGGAACGGAATAAATAACATCGACTATTCTCATCATTACCATATCGACTTTGCCGCCCAAAAACCCGGATATGGAACCGTAGATTACCCCGATAATGAGCGTTAAAAAAGCGGCGCTCAAGCCTATAATCATCGATACGCGGCAGCCGTACATTAAGCGTACAAGTATGTCGCGCCCCAGATTGTCAGTGCCGAATATATGGGGAAAAACTTTTTCTCCCGCCGTTATGCGGTCTAACTCCGTCTGCGAGTATTTCATGGGATAAAGATTTTCGCTCCCGCGTATCTGCTCGTCATAATTATACGGAACGATTACGGGACCGATAGAAGCAAATAAAAGAAAAAAGACTATAAGACCCATTGAAACCATGGCGGCGTAATTTCTTCTTAAGCGCCGCCACGCGTCAGCCCAGTATGAAATACTTTTATGCTGAGGGATAAACGCCTGTTTTTCTTCGGCGGTGGAGGGGATAAAATCATCGGGGTTTAACTGGAGACGGCCTATCATACGCTTCCTAACTTAATGCGCGGATCGATAATCCGGTAGATCACGTCTACGGTGAAACTCATCAGAATGACAAGAGCCGCGAAAAATACGGTGGTCCCCATTATGATCGGATAATCACGGTTAGAGATACTTTGAATAAAATAGCGGCCAAGACCCGGAATATTGAAAACTGTCTCCACCACAAAACCTCCGGTAAGAACGCCCGCAATCATCGGACCCATGTAAGTAACAACAGGAATGAGCGCGTTACGCAGGGCGTGTTTAAAAATTATCTGCGGAACAGAAAGCCCGTAAGCGTATGCGGTTTTTATGTACGGCTTGCCGAGAGTTTCCAGCATTGACGAGCGTGTGTAACGCGCGATTGAACACATCGGCTGCAGTCCAAGGGTAAAACAGGGAAGAATAAAACTTGACGCTCCCATACCCAAGCTCGAACTTGGGAAGAACTTAAACACGCCTCCCGCGAAAAGTATCAACAAAGCGGTAGCCGTAACAAATGCCGGAAAAGCTATTCCAAGCGTAGTAAGTACCTGTAAAAGACTGTCCTGCCATTTCCCCCGGTAATATGCCGCCAAGCATCCTAAAGTAATGCCCGCTATAACCGCCCATAAAACGGAGAAAAAGCCCACTTTTGCGGAAACAGGGAACATTTCTTTAATAATTGTAGTAACGGGCCTGTTTTTCTGCATTTTCAATGATACGCCCATGTCCCCCTTGAGCAGGCTTAAAACATAATTACGAATCTGAACAGGGAGAGGTTTATCAAGCCCGTATTTAAGCTCCAACTCCTTAAGCACTCTCGGCGAAATGGCTTTTTCACCCAGAAACGGCCCGCCCGGAACCGTATCCATCAGAATGTAAGTTAGGCAAATTATGAATAAAAGAGTAATGATAACGAGAACGGCTCTTTTAACTACAAATGAAACCATAATTAATTATTTTATACTACTCATTACGGACAGGCAAGATGTTAAATTGCCATAAGGATTCAAATAAAAATCATTGTTATTTTGTAATTGCATATTTCGTCCAAAAATAACGAATTTTTGAATAATTCTCTGTAAAATCACAGCAGTCTTCTATTGAAAACGGCAAAAAATTACCTTATGATAAATTTATCATATTATGAAAACGGTAATTAAAAATCTCTCTTTTCTATGTTTTCTGGCGGCGCTTTTTACGCTGTCGGTTTCATGTACAAATTCCAGGCCTGAAATCAGCTACGGGTTTATTCAATCGGTTCTGTATAATTCAGATGAAGGGCCCAGGGAACATTTCTCGTTTTTCATTTTGCCGTATGACGATGACGGAATTGAAAATCTTGATGAACTTTTTCTGTACAATGACCGTGAACAGCTTCGCTGGCATATAAAAAGCAATGAATGGATCAGTTATACGCAGGAAGGAAGGACATGGATAGGAACGCGAAGCATTACCGCAAGGGACGGCGTTCTTCCCAGAGGCGTGTACCGCGCCGTGCTGTTTAACAAAGGCGGGGAAAAAGCCGAAAGGATTTTTTCTTTTGACAGTAATACCCGTTATGCTTTTCCCCGGCTGGAAATCTCGGGCGGCGTTTACACTGTAACCTCCGAATGGCCGGTTAACCGCCTTGTGGGTTATGACAGTTCCGGAAATTATTCCGCCGTTGTCGAACTATCTTCAATGACGGGCAATGTATCGGAATTAAGGTTTCCTTCAAATGTCAGGTCAGCCGCGCTATGGAGCGAAGACCCCAATAATTATTCCAGCGCTTTTACCAATGTAGTCGCCGTTAACAACTGATGTTAAAAAGTTATGTGATACGGGCAGGGCATTACACGGCGGCCCAGAAAAAGGCCTATGAATCTCTATGCGCCGGTTTTTTAATTCCTTTCTGTGAGAAAAATATTGATTTGGAAAAAACGTTCGGCAACGCAAATAATGTTACCGTCGAAATAGGATTCGGCTCCGGCCTTGCGACAGCTTCAATCGCTGAAAAAAACCCTGAAAAAAACTACATTGGGATTGAAGTTCACCGTCCGGGTATAGGACGGCTGTTATGGGAAATTGACAAAAGGGCGCTTTCAAATATCAGGATTATTGAATATGACGCGGTTCAAATAATTGAAAAAATGATATGTCCGGCTTCCCTTGAGGCGATTCATGTTTTTTTTCCTGATCCATGGCCGAAAAAAAGACACCGCAAGCGCCGCCTTATGCAGCGTCCGTTTACGGAAACTCTTGCCAAAACTCTGAAAAGCAATGGATATTTGTACATGGTTACTGACTGGGAAGATTACGCCCTCCACGCGCTTGAAGAACTTAAAACTTGCTCCTGTTTAAAAAACGCTTACGATGGTTTTGCGCCTGTTCAGCCGTGGCGGCCTTTGACAAAGTTTGAACAAAAGGGATTGGATAAGAATCATTTAATAAGGGAATTGTATTTTAACAAAATTTAATTTAGAGTTATTTGCAAACGGATAGAAGCCGAATCCGTTATTACGCTGATATGAATAATAATTCATGACAAGGGATATTTTTTGATTTTAACGGTTGATATAGGAACGTCAAATTTTAAATCCGCTCTTTGGGATTATGACGGCGGCTGTTTGTCTTTCGCCGTTTGTCCGCTTGCGGCGGATATGACAGACTGTTCAATGTGGCTGCGCGCGTTTGAAGATTGCTGCCGGAAACACGAAAAACTCCCGCTTGCGCAAATAATTGTCATAACAGGCAACGGTCCTACTCTTGTTCCCGTAACAGGACCGCCTTCTGTAGAAAAGAACGGATTGTCCGTTCCGGCGGAAAACGCGCGGTTCTGGCTTGAAAGAAAGGCGGTTAATTATCAAAAAGAAATTTCCGCGTTGATGGGCGGTTTTGTTGACTCAGGCTTTTTTCTTCCGAAAATTTTAAGCGTCAAACGCGAAGAAAACGAACTTTATAAAAAAGTTGTTCAGTTTTTGGGATGTCCCGAATATCTCATTTACGCGCTGACAGAGCAGGCTCGCACTGTTTTTCCCTCTGAAGGATTTGACCGCTGGTTCTGGAATGAAGAAGTCCTTGAAAAGCTGGAATTGGACACGCAAAAATTCCCTCCGTTTGTCCGGCCGGGTGATGAAATAGGGACAATTACCCCTGAGGCCGCCTCTTTTTTGGGAATTAAAAAAAATATCCCCGTAATTTCAGGCGGTCCGGATTTTTTTGCCGCAATTCTTGGATGCGGGGTAACGCAGCCTTCTTTTGCCTGTGATCGTACAGGTTCTTCGGAAGGGATAAATCTCTGCACTCAAAACCGCGTCATAGATGAAAGGCTTATGTCATACGGTCATCCTGTAACGCCTTACTGGAATCTGTCCGGCATAATAAACACCACAGGAAAGGCGGTAGAGTGGGGCTGCGGACTTTTGAGAATTTCAGACGTTGAAGAATTTTACTCGCTCGCAAAAAAAAGCGAAGCCGGCTGCGGCGGGCTTGTTTTTTCCCCCTATCTTGCTGGAGAAAGAGCCCCTTTGTGGAATCCCTCTGCGCGCGCGCGCTGGAGCGGCATAGGCCTTGCCTGCGGAAGGAGCGAATTTGCAAATTCGATACTTGAAGGAATCGGTTTTGCGGTAAGGGACGTTATCAGCGTAATGGAAGAAACAGGCGAAAGCGTTTTGCAATTGCGCGTAACAGGAGGCATGGCGGGTAATGCCTTTCTAAATCAGGTTAAAGCGGATATTACAGGCAGGGAAATACTGGAACCCGTTCATAAGGAAGCCGGATTATTGGGATGCGCGGTTATCGGAGCCTGTCATCTTGGCGGGTACAGTTCGTTAAATGAGGCTTCCTGCGCTATGGTTCATATAGAAAAACATTACGAACCCAATATAAAAAAATCAGGCGTTTACAACGAACTCTTCGCCAAATATAGGGCGCAAAGGCTTTAACGCCGGGTTAGTTGACATATTTTATAATTTATCGTAGTATTTTTTCATGAAAATGCCGATAATATTTTTTTTAATTTTTTGCCTGTTGTTTGTTTCCGGTTGTAATAAAAAGTTTTCTTCTGATAATAAAAAAGAGCTTTCAGTGCTGGTTTTTATTACCGGATTTATTGCGGGCAGCCCTCCTTATGAATTATTGGCAGAAGGAGCGGTTGAATTTGCGAAAAATAACCAAAATGTCAATATAAAAATATATGAAGCCGCTATGAATCAGGCAGAATGGGAGCCTCAGCTTGCGCAGATGGTTTCTACAGGCGAATACGATGTCGTTATCGGTTCAAACCCGTCTTTGCCGGAAATTTGCGCCAATGTGGCGAAGAATTTCCCGAACCAGAAATTTATCATAACTGACGCGCAGTATGAAGGAAACCCGCAAATCAGAACATACCTGTACGATCAGCGCGAACAGTCGGTTTTTCTGGGGTATCTGGCTGGTCTTGTAACGACAAGCGCAATGCCCAACGCGAACAGCGCAAAAAAAATCGGCTTTATCGCCGCGCAGGAATATCCTCTTTTAACCAGGGAAATGGTTCCCGGTTTTCTTGAGGGCGCGCGCCTTGTCGACCCGCAGATTGAACTTGATATGCGCATAACGGGCTCATGGGCGGACGCTAATAAGGCTTCCGAACTTGCTTCCGCGATGATGGGGGCTGGAGTGGACGTATTTACGGCCATTGCCGGAGGCGCGGCGCAGGGGATGATAAAGACGGCGGCTGAAAACGGCGCGTATATTGTGTGGTATAACACAAATGTTTATAATGCGGCTCCCGGCGTAATTGTCGGCTGCGGAATAATGGAACAGAAAAAACTTGTTATGGAAATTTTACAGAATGTTCTGGAAGGAAAAATACAGTACGGCATTTCGCAGACGGTTGGGCGGAAAGAGGGCTATATAAATTTTGACTTTGACGATCCTCTTTACAAAAGCGGCCTTCCTTCGGATGTTCGTGAAAAATTCGAGGCTTTTATGGGAAAAACAGGTGGTTGAAACTGTTCTTGAAGCAAGAGAAATAACAAAACAGTATCCGGGCAGTAAAAAAAAAGCGAATAACAATATAAGTTTTGATTTGCGCAAAGGAGAAATCCTGTGTGTCGCGGGTGAAAACGGAGCCGGAAAAACCACGTTGATGAAGATTCTCACCGGTCTTTTAACGCCGGATGCAGGAGAAATTTTCATAAACGGGAAAAAGGAAATTATCAGTTCTCCCGTCGCCGCCAAACAACTTAAAATCGGCATGGTTCATCAGCACTTTATGCTGTTTCCCGAATACACTGTGGCGGAAAATATTGTAATGGGAACGGAGCCTAAAAAATTTAATCTTTTTTTTGACAAAAAAAAAGCTGAAGAAACTGCGGAAAAGACAATCAATGACCATGATTTTAAGTTAAATGCGGGGCAGAAAATAAAGGATTTATCACTCGGACAGATGCAGCAGGTTGAGATTTGCCGCATTCTTCATCGTGATGCGCAAATCATTATTCTGGATGAGCCTACTTCCATATTGACTGAACAGGAAGCGGATTCGTTGTTTATAACTCTGGAAAAGTTCGCCGCGCAAGGAAAATCGATCATTCTTATAACCCACAAACTGCGCGAGATAAAGGGAAAATGCAGCCGTGTAGCGGTACTGCGGCAGGGAGAAGTGGCGGGAATAAAAGACACGCGGGAAACGGACGAATATGAAATTGCGCGGATGATGACGGGGGATGATATTCCCCCGTTTGAAACGTCATCCGGAACTTCCGTTTTAAATGCGGAACCTGTAATTGAATTTGACAATGTAACCGTAAAAAAGAAGATGCAGAAACTTCCTCTTTTGGACGGAGTTTCATTTAAAGTTTATCCGCAGGAGATTCTAGGTTTCGCGGGTGTCGGCGGGAACGGGCTTGGGGTAATAGAAGCAGTTCTCGGCGGTTTTTTACATCCTGTTCATGGGAAGGTTTTTCACAGGGGAAAGGACATTTCCGCCTATAAAATACAGGAACTTCGCAGAGAAGGGCTTGCCTATGTTCCCTCCGACAGAATCCGTGTAGGAAGCGCGGTAAACGCGTCAATTGACGAAAATTTAATAATAAACCGCCGTAATGAATTTTTTAATAAAAAATTCAGGAAAAATGCGGTAAAAAATTTTTCACAAAATTTAATTAACAGCTATAATATCGAAGGAGCGGCAAGCGGTAAAAAATGCTCAAAACTTTCAGGCGGCAATTTACAGAAGCTGATACTGGCAAGAGAGATAGATTTTTTTAGGGATTATATAGTTTTTTCAGAACCTACATGGGGTCTGGATTTCGCCTCCGGCAGCTTCATAATGAAAGAGATTGAGGTCCTGAAAGAAAAGGGAGCTGCCGTGGTTCTTATCTCCACAAATCTGGATGAGATTCTTCTTCTATCTGATCGTATAATTGTTATGTACAAAGGCAAGGCTGTAAAAGAATTTAAAAACACCGGAAACGAATCGCTTAAAGCGGAAATAGGAAACTGTATGCAGGGGCTGGGATCGCTTGAATGAAAGAACGTCCGAAATTACAGGGGATTCCCGTAAAAGAAAATATCGTTCGTTTCGGGGAGTATTCCCAGTTCCTTTCCAATTCCGCCGCCGTTTTATTTATCCCTGCCGCCGCGTTACTGGTACTGGTTCTGCTTGTTTTTTTGTTAAGCGACACTCCGGGAAGAACGCTTTATTTCTTCTTTGCGGGTCCTTTTTTAAACTTGTACAATTTCGGCAATATGCTTAACGCCGCGGTTCCGCTTGTTTTGGGCGCGTTGGGAGTGTCGCTCTCAATGAAAACGGGAAACCTGAATCTTGGAGGGGAAGGGCAGGTTTACCTTGGAGCGTTTTGCGCCGCGGCGGTTTGTTTTATTTTTCCGGAATCAGGAGCAATCGGGATGTTATTTGCAATGGCGGCCGGATTTTTGTCGGCAGGAACAATGGCGGCGTTTAGCGGTTTTTGCAAGACAAAATGGAACACAAACGAACTTATTACAACCTTCCTTCTTTCCTGCGCCGTTATTCCGGCGGTAAACTATCTTGTAACAGGCCCGTTCCTTGATCCTGAAACTTCGCTTTTATCAACAAGAAAAATTTCTGAAAACCTGCGCCTGACAGTAATATTAAAACCTTCCGCGTTAAACTCAAGCGCTTTTATCGCGGCTGCGGCGGTTGTTTTCGCGTGGTTTTTTATTAACAAAACGAAAACCGGTTATGAAATGAGAATGACGGGCAGCAATGATTTATTTGCGCGTTACGGCGGAATTAACACAAAATTCAACACGGCTTTCTCAATTGCGTTAAGCGGCGGTTTTTACGGTCTTGCCGGGGCTCTTGCCGTTATGGGAACTTATCATTGCGTCATAAAAGAATTTTCGGCAGGACTTGGCTGGAACGGCCTTGCGGTCGCGTTAATAGCGGGTTTTTCAATTCCGGCGGCCATACCCGCAGCCGTCTTTTTCGCGTGGATTGGAGCGGGAGCGAGAATCGCCATGCAGAATACCGGCCTTACATGGGAAACAGCCTCCGTTGTACAGGCGGTAATTTTCTTTCTTTCTACAAGTTTGGCAATTAGAAACATTTTTTCCAAAAAGAGGGGAGATTAATGGGAGTCCCTTTCCTTAAAAGCGTTGTAACTGTCATGATACCCGTTCTTTTCGCTTCTATAGGAGGGCTGTTTCCGGCGCTTGCGGGAACGCTTAACATCGCTCTTGAAGGGATGCTGCTTGCCGGAGCGTTTTCATCGCTTGCGGTTTATTACTTTTCGGGAAGCGCTGCGATGGCTGTCGCGGCGGCGGCGGCCTGCGCCGCGGCTCTTTGCGCTTTGCATATTTTTACCGCCTTAAAATTACGCGCAAATATTTTTATCTGCGGCCTTGCGGTCAATTTGCTGTCAGGCGCGCTCTGTACAGTTGTTTCAGGCGGGCTGTTCGCCGCAAAAGGAACGATAACACTGCAAAATTCCGCTTATTCGGGCGCTTCGGACCTTGTATACCCGTATCTGTTTTCCGCGATTTTTCTGCTTTTTATTGCGCACGTTGTCATTTATAATACACCTTTCGGCTACAGACTGCGCGCCTGTGAAAAGAACGGCGAATCGCTTATTTCGCTCGGCATTGAGCCTGATTTCTATAAAATAACCGCAATGTTGATCTGCGCGGTTTTTTGCGGGATAGGCGGCTCTTTTTTAAGCCTGAACCTTGGAGCGTTTGTGCCGGGAATGTCGGCGGGCAAGGGCTGGATTGCGCTTGTCGTAATATTCCTTGGGGGGCGCAAACCTTTTGGTCTTTTAGCCGCGGTTCTTGTTTTCGCCGCGGCGGAGAGTTTTACCAACTACGCGCAGGGGTTCTGGAAGCTGCCGTCAGAGTTTATCCTTTCTTTACCGTATGTATGCACATTGATAGCCATGTTATTAAGCCGTAAAACGGAGTGAGTTTTACATTAACGTCGCAATGAACTGAGCGAGATATTAATATTCACCATATTTTATAAATATAATTCATTGAAATTATCATTATTTACTGATAAAATGGGCGAAAGTTACGAAGTGAGGTTTCAATGTCGGTTATCGGCCAAATACATAGAACCGAGTATGAGCTTAATGATAGCCGGTTAGAACCTGTTGCTATTGCCGAAGCGCCCGGCAGAGTCCATTTTTTGGGAGGGCAGTGCGAGCCTGAAGCGGGTTTTTTCCTTTCAGCCGCGATTGACAGGTCCATTCAGCTTGCTGTAAGCCAAAGAAAAGACAATTCTTTCCGTTTTTTCTCAAGCGATCTTGGAGAACGGAAGAGAAGCACCCTTGTCAACCTGAAATACAGGCGCGAAGACAGGTGGGCAAACTATTTAAAAACCGCTATTTTTGTATTTATCAACCTGGAATACCCCGTTAAAGGGTTAAATTTTTCTTTTTGCGGAAATATTCCGCAAAATATCGATCTTGCGTCTTCTTCGGCAATTGAAACCGCCGCCGCAGTTGCGCTTAAAAGCCTTTTCCATGTTAAAATCAGCGATACGGAACTGGCAAAACTGCTTTGCAAGACACATTCACAGCTTTTTGGGAAAGCCGCGTCCCTTGCCGATTATCAAATTTGCCTGTTGGCGCACAAGGATCATTTCCTTGTCATAGATGAATCCAGCGATGAAATAAGAAAAATAAAATCCCCTCTTTCTCGCTATAAAATACTGCTTGTGGATTCCCGTGTTCCGCGCATCGGCGCGGACAGCGAAATTGCCTCAAGATATGCCGATTCTCTTAAAGGGCTTAAATACCTTTCACAGAAAAAAGAGGCTTTAAGGTTTAGGGATTTTGCGTCCGCTGACCTCCTTGAAGCTCTTGGAGATTTCCCCGAACAGATACGCCGCAGAAGCATGCACATAGTCGAAGAAATTCAAAGGGTAAATGACGCCGGAGACGCGCTGGAAAAAAACGATATTGCCTCTCTTTCAAAAATAATCTTTCACTCTCATGAATCCCTGAGGGACCTTTACGAAATTAGCTGCCCGGAAGTGGATTGGCTTGTCAAAAGAGCGCAGGAGATTGAAGGAGCGGCCGGTTCGCGCATGACGGGGCTTGGTTTTGGGGGATGTACTTATACAATTGTCAAGAGAGAGCTTGCGGAGGAATATAAAAAACGCGTAGAAGAATATGAGCATATCTTCGGTTTCCGCCCCGTAATTTACGAAATAAAAACCGCCGGTGGAGCTAGAATTATCCGCGAAAAAGGGGACGCAAATGCGAATTCTTCTGACCAATGACGACGGTTATCATTCACCGGGAATTTGCCTGCTTGCGAAGGCGCTGCGTGAAGCTGGGCACAGGGTTTTTATGGTTGCGCCGCATACTAACCGTTCGGGGTATTCGCATTCCATCCGCTTTTTATCGGGGCCGGTTGAAATGAGAGTAATTGAAAAAGATTCATGGTCATGTTCAGGTACGCCTGTCGATTGTGTGATAATCTCTCTTTTAGGCGGAATTCCGGAAATCTGTATTTCAAAGGAGAACGGCGAATTAACAATGGAAAAAGCGCCCGATTTGGTTCTGTCAGGCATAAACGCCGGAGCGAACCTGGGCACGGATATAGTTTATTCAGGAACCGCGGCGGCCGCAAGACAGGCGAGCTTTTTCGGGATTCCTTCCATTGCTTTGTCTCTTGTTGAAAACGAAAAGGACTGGCAATGGGAATCCGTTATTTCGTATATTGTTGCTGATATTTCAACGTTTAAAAATTATTGGAAAGACGGTACTTTTATAAATATCAACTTCCCGAATATCGAAAAAAAACCTGCCGCTCTTGTTCCTGTTTTTCCGTCTATGCGTTATTATAATGATAGTATTGTAACATATACTGCTCCTGAAGGCGGAATCTACTGTTTCCCGAAACCCGGGAAAGGCCGGAGTATTCCGCAGGACGGCAGCGATTGGGCCGAAGTTAATAAAGGTAATGCCGCGCTAAGCGTTGTTTTGTCGCAGCCGACACAAGCGCGGGATTAAAGCTAATGGCTAAGGGGGGATTAGCCGGAATGGCAGACAGCGGGAAGAATAAATCTGAAACCGGAAATGAAAAAGAAACAAAAGCGGATACAAGAATTCAGGAAGGGATAAAACTTTTCCGTATCAAAAACTGGAACAGGGCTTTAAAGGAATTTTTGTCAAAAGACACTTCGGATTTCAATGATGAAGAAAAAATGGAACTCGCGTACTATCTTGGGTTGTGTTACACGAAACTTGAAAAATATGACGACGCGCTTTCCTATCTGGAACAGGTTGTTATCTCCGGAAACGACGTTCTGCGCGTCTATCAGTGCCGCATGACGCTCGCGTACATTTATGTTCTTACAAAACGCGTTAAAATGGCGGAATACGAACTTAAAAGACTGCAAAGCGCGGGCATGGAATCCACCTTGCTTTACAATACGCTTGCCTATGCCTCATGTGTCCAGAAGCAGTATAAAAACGCAATAGAATTGTACGAGAAATCCCTTGAAATAGATTCAGGCAACGCGACCGCGATGAACAGTATGGGTTTTATTCTTGCCGATACCGGAATTGACGTAATGCGCGCCCTGCGGCTTTGCAGGAAAGCGGTCGATTCAAGACCCCACAGCGCGGCTTATCTTGATTCATTGGGCTGGGCTTATTACAAATCAGGAGAAGTTGTAGAAGCGCGCACATGGCTGCGAAGGGCCCTTGAAATCGCTCCGAATGAACCTGAAATTAAAAGACATTTTAAAATTGTTACCGGAGAGGAATTTTGAAAAAAAGTTTTCCGTTTTTAATGCTTTTTATCATTTTTTCCTCCCTTTACGCGCAGGACCCGGAGCCTATAAGGCCCGGTCCAATTACAGGCGGAACAGGAGCGGGAGCTTTAACCGCCGCCGATGAGTTCAGGCTCGGCGTATTCGCCTATAACAGGTTTGCGTATAACGAGGCGATTCTTTCTTTTGAACGCGCTCTTTCGTTCAGGCCGGGAGAGCCGCTGATTCTTGACTGGCTTGGAAGGGCGTATTACCGTTCGGGCATGGAAGAGACCGCGCTGCGTCAATGGAGAGCGGCGCTGGACGGTTACGGCAGGAATACCGGTGTCGGAATGCTGCTTGGTTCGCGCATTGAAACAGTGGCGAACAGGCGTTTTCTGCGCCCTATCGCAGATGACGGAGTGCGTTATGTGGAAGCGGGGCGATATCCGGGAAGGCTGGAAGACATTGTCCTGTACCGCCAGCCGTCTTCGGTTTTACCTAACGCTGACGGCTCTGTATGGGTAGTGGCTTACGGAAGCAACGAACTTGTAAGAATTGACGTTAACGGGCTGATAAAGGACAGAAAACGCGGACCGCTTAACGGTTTTGACAGGCCTTACGATATAGTACGCGGAATTGACGGAAGGCTCTATGTTTCGGAATACAGGGGCGGCAGGGTAAGCATACTCAACAGCAGCGGAGACTGGCAGGCTTACATAGGGTCAAGGGGAATAAACGACGGACAATTTGTCGGACCGCAGAATCTTACTGTGGATGAAGACGGTTATCTTTATGTCGTTGATTACGGAAACAAACGCATCAGTAAATTTGATCCGGACGGAGCTTTTATTCTTTCTTTCGGATTAAGAAATCCGGTTTTCCCCGGACTTCTTTCTCCGACAGGCATTGCGGTTTCCGCAGGGGTTATTTACGCCGCGGACAACGCGTTAAAATCAATTATCATGTTTGACACTAACGGCAGCTACCTTGGAAGGCTTGCCGCAGAAGGGCTGACCGGCCCTGAGTCAATGCGTTTTTTATCGGACGGAACTCTCCTTGTCGTGGACGGAAATAAAATACTTCAGATTGACGTTTACTCCGCGATTGTCCGCGAACTTGCCGCCGCCGGAGGAGCCAGAACCCGCATAACGGGCGCGGACATGGACAGAAACGGAAATTTAATTGCAGCTAACTTTAATCTAGGTGAAGTATCCGTTATGACGCGTTTTGACGATCTTGCTTCCGGTTTTTTTGTCCAGATACGCAATGTTGACGCGCAGCGTTTTCCCGTAGTTACTGTGGAACTGACTGTTGAAGACAGGCTGCGCCGCCCCATAGTCGGGCTTGATAACAATAATTTCCTTTTGACGGAAAACGGGTATCCTGTAAATGATCAGAGGCTGTTTGTTCCCGCTTACAGGCATCAGGGAGCGGATATTTCACTGCTTGTGGAAAGGTCTTCGGCTACCGCGTCCTTGCGCGATGATCTTGGAAGCGCAAGCCGCGATATAAACCGCGCTTTGCAGGAAATGGGAAATTCAAAAGTAGTTTCCGTAATTTCGGCAGGCACTCAGCCGATCCGCGAACGCCACGAGACTTCTCTTGAGAACGCCGTCAGGGGAAATGCAGCTTCTTTTAACCCGCGCTGGCGTTTTGATTTAGGCCTGCGCCTTGCCGCGACCGACCTTTTAACCGCCGCCCCGAAAAGATCGGTTGTTTACATAGGTTCGGGAGACCTTGGGGAACTTGCGTTTGAACGGTACAGCCTTTCCGAAATGGCGTGTTATCTTTCAAATAACGGAATTGTGTTTAACGCCGTAATTGTCGGTAACGGCAGTATCTCAGCCGCCGTTGAGTATTTATGCAGGGAAACGGGCGGCAAAGCTGCGCGCCTTTTCAATCCCCGCGGCATTGGAGGCCTTATTAAAGATATATCGGACACCCCGACCGGCCTTTACAGTTTTTCGTATAATTCCCGCCTTCAGACGGATTTCGGCAGGGCATGGCTTGCGATTGAAGCCGAAGTCTACCTTTTGGAAAGATCAGGCCGCGACAATACCGGTTATTTCCCGCCGCTGGAATAATTTATGTTTTATCTTTACGATATTGTGTGGGAAAAAACAATATCAATCTTGATGCATAATCCAACTAAGAAGTCCGCATCACATGAATACTGCGTACTTTATCTGTTATAATCTTTTTAATTTCAGGCGATGCAATTATTTCCCCTATCTCGTGTGTTTTGCATATTATTTCTGCCGTTTTCTTATACTCTGTTTGATTTTCATTGGATTTATCAATAAGCTCACATATTACGATGACAATTTTTTTAGCTAAATCAAATTGCAGTGAACGTTGTTATCCGATCTTACACCAAGTGGCAAAATGATCACAGTTGTTAAAAAACAGGTTGTAAGTTTGTTCACCTATACGTGAACGTGCTCGTTTAATGACTTCTTCAGGCTGAAGGCATTCTTCTAGTGGAAATTCAATTACAATGACAGGTGAATTGTTTGCAAATTCTGCAAGAGTTGACCGGTGAATAACCGCATCTTTTTTTTTCTTGGAACCGTTTGGCGGCGCGAAATGAATAACAGAATCATCTCCTTCGTATATGCCACAATGACGCCATAACCCCCGGCTTGCCCAAACCACATCGCCTTTATCCGGAATTTTTTTAGAAACACTCTCAAATTCCATTATACTTACTCCTTATTAAAGATAAATTCGGTTTGGGCATTTTATGTTCCATATATTGTTAGGTAATTAAAAATCGCCTGTTGACCACCCTATTTTGCCTTTTCCTCCAACAATAACAAATTTGCCGTTACCCCATGCAATTGCTTTGATATAACTGGGGAAATCATTCCTTGATAAGGCAGTCCAAGTTATACCGTCAGATGAATATGTCAAATCAAATTGTCCGGCAACAAACTTACTGCCGCTCCATGCGATTGCACCGATTTTATTAGCATAAGATGGGATTTTGCTGTCTGCAAGAATCCAGTTAATGCCATCCGATGAATACGCCAATGCACCAGACGTTTTACTATTACTAGCAACAAACTTGCCGTTGCCAAAGGCAATAGTATCAATGCCATCATCAAATGGATTGTTCGTTACAAGAGTCCAGTTTATACCGTCTGATGAATACGCCAATTTTTCGTAGGATTCCAGCAAACCACTAAAAAAACTACCAGCAACAAATTTGCTGTTGCCCCATGTTATAGCTCTAATAGTATCACCCTTTAAAGTTCCCCGGCTGAATGGATTGTTCGTTACAGCAGTCCAGTTTATACCGTCCGATGAATACGCCATTTCTCCAAATGCACCACCTGCGACAAACTTATCGTTGCCATAAGTGATTGTTTCAATAGCAATATTGAATGTACTGTTCGTTACAGCAGTCCAGCTTATGCCGTCTGATGAATACGCCATTTTTCCACTTGAACCACCTGCGACAAACTTGCCGTTACCATAGGCTATTGCAAGGATATAAGCTGTGCCGAATGTGCTGTCCGATACTGCTGTCCAATTTGTGCCGTCAGATGAATACGCTATTTTTCCATTAGAAACATCTCTATTGCCAACAGCAACAAATTTGTTATTACCAAAAGCGATGTCGTAGATTACATAATTTTCACCAAATGTGCTGTTTGTTACGACATTCCATTTATGTGTAACAACTGCGGGGATAGCAATCGTAACTGTTTTTGTTTCGCTTTCTATACCGCTTTTGGTAATTTTGACCGTTATGTTTCCGCTTTTAACTACGTTAACAAATAAATACCAATTTAGTTGCTCGCCTTCTACTAGATAATAGTCGTTATTAACAGAACCTGTTCCGTTAGTAACAATAATTTCATTCAACTTTAAATCAGAAACCGCCTTACTGAAGACAAAGTTGATGGCCTTTGTGTCGATAGAGTCGATGGCATTTGCAGTATAAGTAATATCGCTGGTTGTGTTGCCGCCTGTATTACCTCCGGTGTTGCCACCTGTATTACTGCCGCTACTGCTCCCACCGCCTCCTGCGCCTCCACTGCTGCAAACTGTCATTCCTAATACTAGCGTAATCGCCAATATCGCTAATAAAATTTTGTTTTTCACAAAAAACTCCTCTATAAGACTAACCCCTTCAAGGGGTTAATCAAATTAATTAACCACTCTCAAGAGCGGATGTATAACAGCCGCTGGCGGGGTTGTCCCAAGTCTTCCTTTTTAGACAACCTTCTTGTCGGCGTTTTACCTTTTTTGAGACGTTTATGTTTACATTTGAATCGATGTTATTTAATCTTTTATGTTCAGGATATATTGAGTGGGGGGGGGGGGGGGGGGGGGGGGTATTATTACCAAACGTTTCTGGTAGTTATCTAACATGAGTGTATATGCACAGGTAACAACAATATTGTTGGCGGAAATTACAGCCATGACAATTATTTAACATTTTTGTGCAGGTTTTGTCAAGGGGTATTTTTACCGCCGTTCATTTAACCAACTCGTAATTACTGAGGGATTCGTCAATCAGGGATTCAAGTTCAAGTGATTCGTAAAGCGCGTTTGCCTCGCCGGGATCGCCGTAAATGACAGGGTGTTTGGGGCTGAAAAGAGTACAGCAGTCTTCAAAGGGCAGAATCGATACGTCGTAAGTGCCTATGCGTTTCGCTTCTTTTATTATGTCTTCTTTATTAAAACCGATTAATGGGCGTATAACGGGCAGTTTGACGCGGCTTTGGGTGCAGGTTAAATTTTCGATAGTCTGGCTTGCAACCTGTGAAAGGCTTTCCCCTGTGATAAGGCATTTGCTTTTAATTTTAAGCGCGGCTTTTTCAGACGCTTCCATCATTGCCATCCGCAGTAAAATTGTACTCCATTCGGGCGGGGTTCTTTCTTTTATGCGAATTTGAACCTGCGTAAAATTTAAAATGTAAAGCCGAATCCCCATGCAGTAAGAACCTGTAATTTTTGCCAGGTCTGCCGCTTTTTGTTTTGCTTCGCGGGAGGTGTAGGGATACGCGTGAAAGTGAATCGCGTCAATGTTCATTCCACGGCAGGCCATAAGAAAACCCGCGACAGGAGAATCGATCCCTCCTGACAGCAGCAAAAGCCCTCTTCCCGCGCAGCCTGAGGGAAGGCCGCCAAGTGCTTTTTTCCCGCCCGAATAAATATATGCCTTTTCCCGAATTTCAATGTTTATAACGTCCTGCGGCGAGTGAATATCCACCTGAAGACCGCAGGTCTTAACCACGGCGTCTCCTGCGCGGCAGCATAATTCGTAGGAATTAAGAGGAAAGCTCTTGTCGGTCCTGCGGGCGTTTATCTTGAAAGTTTTTACTTCCGCCAGTTTCAGTTTTTTTCCCTCTTCAACGCACGAGCTTATTATGTCGTCAGCGTTTTTATTGCATATAATAGTTTTTGCCCATCCCGAAATTCCTGTAAGTCTGGAAAGAACGTCTTCTATAAAGCCGGATTTTTCGTCAGGGCCCGTTACATAGTAGCGTCCGTCCGTCGTTTTTATTTTAATGTCGCTTCCGCAGGAAGAAAGCATTTTTGCCAAATTTCGTTTTAGAATGTTTTCAAAATTTTTGCGGTTTTGGCCTTTCAATGTAAGCTCGCCGGGTTTAAGCAGGTACGTACTTACAGAAATTTTAATACCTCCGTAATTGCGTTTATAAGCGCCTCTATATCCTGATCTGTTGTTGTAAAACCCTGTGAAATTCGTATTCCTTCAATTCTGAGATTTTCTTCAACTCCCATCGCTTTAAGGACCGGACGCTCCGGAGACGAGGAAGAACAGGCGGCTCCTGTTGATACCGCAAACCCCATATCATCCAAAGCGCGCGCCATAACCTCGCCGGGGATATTTTTGAACGCGGCCTGTAAAATATACGGAGAAAATTCATTGCCGTTAGTATTGCGCGCCGTGCGGTGAACGGGAATTATCGTACAGCGTTCCATAGCCATAAGCGAAGATGTCAGCCTGTTCCAGCGTTCCAAAGCGCGCGCGTGGTTTTCCGTTACCGTCTTTGGATTTGCGTATTTTTCCAGACATTCCGCGAGAGAAACCGCTCCCTGAATATTTTCCGTTCCGCCTTTTATTCCGTTCTCCTGGCCGCCGCCTTTGTAAAGAATTTCAATGCCGCCCTGGCCCGCAGGACGGCGAAGATACAAAAGCCCAATCCCGCGAGGTCCGCAGAATTTATGCGCGCTTATGGAAGCGGAATCTATTTCCCAATTTGAAATGTCAAGCGGCATTTTTCCGACTGCCTGGACAAGGTCGCAGTGAAAATGCACAGGCGCTTTTTTTTCAGTGTATTTGCGCATTACATCCCGCAGGCAGGCAATATCGTTGACGCTTCCGACTTCATTGTTAACCGCCATTATTGAGCAAAAACGGATGCCTTCAAATTTTTCCAGAACTTTTTGTAAATTTTCGGCGGTTACCCTGCCGCCGGAATCGACTGTAATAACGCCGACGGGCTTTCCAAGTCTGTCGAGGGTTTCCATTGCGTCTCTTACGGAGGCGTGTTCGGCAAGGGATGAAATAATTCTTCCGTTTCCCTTTCTCATCAGGTTGGATAAAATCGCTATGCTGTTGGATTCTGTGCCGCCGCTTGTAAAATAGAGTGTCTGCGGCGGAACCTGCAAGACATCCGCGCATTTTTGGCGCGCGTCTTCAATAGCCTGTTTTGCCGCTCTGCCTTCGCTGTGTAAAGATGAAGGATTCCCGTAATGGGGCTGTGTTTGAGTTATGTCGAAAGGAGCGGATGCCGCCCAGTCAAAATAATATCTTTTATCTTTTCTGTCTGTCATAGCGTACAAGGGAACAACGCGCCTGTCCGGCAGCCGTGTTGGCTGTCTCGCAAAACTACTATCAATATATTGAAATTTTTATTAGTATTCAATACAGGAGATTTTATGCTGGCGTTAAAATTTGGAGGCTCATCTGTAGGAAGCCGTGACGGGGTTAAACATATCATTGGGATTTTAAATGACGCGGAACATTCGGGAAAAGTCCCTGTAGTTGTGGTTTCGGCGTTTTCAGGCGTAACGGACGCGCTTATAGAAGCGGCTCAAACTGCCGCAAGAGGAGAATCAACCGCGCAAAAAATTGAAGCGCTTTCAAAACGCCACAAAGATTGCGCCGCCGAATTCCTGAAAGGCCCGGAAAAGAAAAACGCCGACAAAATTATAGATAAAAATATTAAAGAACTTTCGCAGATACTTGACGGAATTTTCCTTTTGGGAGAATTATCCGTACGCAGTCAGGACCTTGTTATGAGTTTCGGGGAAAGGCTTTCGGCGGAACTTCTGGCTCCCGTTTTTTCAGCCAATGGAATTAAAGCGGCTTTTTTGGACGCCCGGCCTCTTGTAAAAACGGACGCGAATTACGGAAAAGCTGAAATCCTAAAAAAAGAAACAGAAGAAAATATACGCGGTTTTTTTAAAGACGTTAACAAAACCGTGCAGGTTGTAACCGGCTTTATTGGCTCTACCGTAGACGGGCACACAACCACTGTCGGGCGGGACGGTTCGGATTTATCCGCCGCTGTTTTCGCGTCCGCAATCGGAGCGAAAAAACTTGAAATATGGACAGATGTTAACGGTATGCTTACCGCAGACCCAACCTATGTTAAAAAGGCCTTTAACATAGAAGAAATATCCTACACTGAGGCAATGGAAATTTCCCACTTCGGCGCAAGGGTAATATTTCCGTCTTCGGTAAAACCCGCTCTGGAAAAAGGCATTCCTATCTTTATTCGCAACACTTTTAACCCTTCCTTTAAAGGGACAAAAATTACGGCAAACGCCTCTTTGGGAAAATACCCGATCAGGGGGATAAGTTCAATTAACGACGCGTCCCTTGTAAGGATTCAAGGCTCCGGCATGGTCGGCATCGCGGGCTTCTCCGCGAGGGTGTTCGGCTCTCTCGCGCGAAGAAAAATCAGCGTAATGCTGATTACTCAAAGTTCCAGCGAATATTCAATTTGTTTCGCGGTGCTTCCCGAAGACGCGCAGGAAGCGCAGGCCGCTCTAAAAGAAGAGTTTGCCCTTGAAATCCGCGCCGGTTCAATTGACAAGCCGGTAATTGAAGACGGCCTTTCGATAATCGCGGCGGTGGGTTCCGCGATGAAAAGCTCAAGCGGCATTTCAGGAAAAGTTTTCCACGCGCTCGGGCGCAACGGCATCAATGTAATCGCAATTGCCCAGGGTTCGTCGGAAACAAACATATCGGCGGTTATTTCAAAAAACGATCAAAGCAAGGCGCTTAACGCAATTCACGACGCGTTTTTTTTCGCAAACGAGAAATCCGTCAATCTTTTCCTTGTAGGCACCGGCCATATCGGCGGAACTTTGCTGGATCAAATTGCAGATAACCATAAAAAACTTGCGGACAGGGATATGATCAACATCAAATTGATTGGAGCGGCGAATTATGACAGGATGATTTTTTCGCAGGATGGGCTTGAACCGAAAATAACAAAGGAAATGGTGAACGGCAAAGATAATAAAACCGAAGCCTTTGACATTTCCGTGTTTATAGAAAAAATGACATCGTTAAATCTTCCCAATTCCTGTTTCTGCGATTGTACTGCAAGCGAAGAAATCGCCGCTTGTTATGAGAAAATTCTTCATCATTCCATTCCAATCGTTACGCCGAATAAAAAGGCGAATTCAGGCACTATGGCCTATTACCGTTCTCTTGTTTCTTATTCAAGGGAAAGGGGAATCCCTTATCTTTACGAAACCACAGCCGGCGCGGGGCTTCCGGTTATTTCGACAATACGCGATCTTTTTCTTTCAGGCGACAAGATAATCAGGATAGAAGCCATACTTTCCGGAACGTTGAGTTATATCTTTAACTGTTTTGACGGCTCAAAACCGTTTTCCGCGCTTGTGCGTGAGGCGAAATCGAAAGGATACACCGAACCCGATCCGAGGGACGATCTTAACGCGATGGACGCCGCGCGAAAAGCGCTGATCCTTGCCCGCGAAATCGGGCTTTCAATGGAATTCTCTGACGTTAAAATAGAACCTATACTTCCGCCTTCCTGTTTTAAAGCAAAAGACGTTGAGGCTTTCTTTAAGGAACTTGAAAAATCAGACGAAGATTTTGAAAAAAAACGCGCGCAGGCTTCTTCGCAGGGAAAAGCTCTGCGTTACATTGCGGTAATCGAAGACGGGAAAGCCAAACTTTCCCTTAGTTCACAGGATGCGGGAAGCCCTTTCCGCTCTTTAACGGACAGCGACAACATTGTGGTTATAACGACGGAACGTTATTCAAAACTTCCTATGGTGATAAAAGGACCCGGCGCGGGCGCTCAGGTAACGGCGGGCGGAATTTTCGCCGACATAGTGCGTACCGCGCGCACCCTTGTATAGCTTGAGCCCTTTCATTATCAGGAGATTTTATGCCGATAGCTGAAACCGTAAAAAACGCGCTTGCCTCTTCTTCCATGATTCGGAAAATGTTTGAAGAAGGCATACAATTAAAAAAACAGTACGGAGCAGACAAGGTTTTTGATTTTTCTCTGGGGAATCCAGACCTTGATCCGCCTAAGGCTTTTAACGATGTTTTTGTAAAATTCGCACAACAGGACGAAAAAGGCTGCCACGGTTATATGCCGAACGCCGGTTTCCCGAACGTACGGGAAGCTCTGGCGAAAAAAATCTCAAGAGAGCAGAATGTGAATATTGACGGCTCTCATGTAATAATGGCGGCGGGAGCGGCGGGAGCTTTAAACACTGTTTTCAAGGCAATTTGCAATCCGGGCGATGAAATTATCGTTACGCGCCCTTATTTTATGGAATACCGCGCCTACGCGGCTAACAGTCAGGCAAAACTTGTAGAAGTAAATGCGCTTGACGATTTCAATTTGGATGTTAACGCGATAGGCGCGGCGTTAAATGAAAGAACTGCCGCCGTCCTTATAAACTCTCCCAACAATCCTACAGGCAAAGTTTATTCCGCCGCCGACCTGTCCGCTCTTTCATCACTTCTTACAGGCTTTGGCATAAAATCGGGGCGGTTTGCGTACCTTGTTTCAGACGAACCTTACCGTGAAATCGTATATGATGGATGCGATGTTCCGCCTGTTTTAAGCTGTTACAGCGAATCAATTGTAGTCAGTTCCTATTCAAAAAACCTCTCTCTTGCCGGAGAGCGCATAGGCTATATTGCCTTAAACCCCGCTATTGGCGGCAAAGACGAAATATTCAACGCGCTTGTCTACTGCGCAAGGGTGCTCGGTTTTGTAAACGCGCCGGCTCTTATGCAGCGCATTGTTGCCGAACTTACGGAAGAACGCGTTGACGTTGATATATACGCGCAAAGAAAAAACGCTTTTATGAAGGCGTTAGATGAAGCGGGAATTGAATACGCCGTTCCGCAGGGGGCGTTTTATCTTTTTTGCAAAGTGCCGCCCAAAAACGGGAAACAGGCGTCAGACGGCGAGTTTGTCGAACATCTTAAGAAACATCTGATACTTGGAGTGCCCGGCTCAAGTTTTGGAATGAGCGGTTGGGTGCGTTTTGCCTATTGTATTGATAAAAATATTATTAACGCAAGCGCGCCTTCGTTTAAGAAAGCAATGGATACTTGGAAAAATTAACACAAGGCATCCTTAATTTTTTCAAAGCGGCGCCGGTTTCTACAGAGAAAGCGGAGAAAAATCACCCGACATGTCAATTTTCACAGTTCTGCCTGATTGCACGAATAAAAATATGCCGGCTTTCTGTACCGCCTGTTTTTCCGCGCCCGCGGATTGAACCACCATCGCGCCGTGTAATTTTCTTTTGTCCTTGTGTTTTTTACGGCATTCCCTGATTATATTGAGTTTATTTATATGGCTTTCAATGTCTTTTTTATTCGGATTGGAAATAATTTCAACCGCTATAATGCAGTTTGTGTTTTCAAGAATAATTTCAAATTCAGCGTTTTTACCGCCTCTGCCGTCAAAGAACATTCGTCTGCCGACTGTAACGTCGTCAAAATAATATCCCTGTCCGTTAAAACATTTTATAACTTCCCTGCAAATAAATGGGGCGTTGGTATCAGACGAAGTTTCGTATAATTCGCCGTTTATGTAATTTCTGTTTTTCTTCTGCTTTGTCTTTCTGCCGTTTTCATTATATTCATTGTCATCTATCGGAATATTTTCTTTAAGCAGGCGGTTTTTTTCTTCTATCTGATGGATAACTTTTTTTCCGCTTTCTTCGATAAGGCGGTTGTTTTTTTCTACCCGCTGATTAAACTTCCTTTCGCTTTCATCCATCTGAAGGCTGATTAATCTCTGTTTTTCAATCAACATCAGCCACAATTTTTCGATTAACTCGTTGCTTTGAAGATTCTGCCTAAGATATTTCAGCATTGCCGGATCGTCATTATGCGGAGCGGGCGTTTTTTTTGACTGTTTTACAGGAGGCTTTTTTTTCTTATGAGATGCGGGGACTGTTTTAGGCTTCATTTTTCAACTCTCAATATATAAGCTTAAAGACGTCTTATCCCAGAATTATTTCCAGGGAATTGTTTTTGCCGTCCATGTCAAAACAGGCGGTTTTTCCCATGCATGAAAGCTCATAAGCGCCTTTGAATCCCTCAACATTTACACAGCCTTCCGCGTTGGTTTGACAGGTTAATTGCGTATGCCATTCGTTTTTGATTTTGTTTTTTAACGCCTTGTATGAAGGCTTTTCACTGTTGTCTATACGCAGGAAACCTGCGGGAGCGTGGAGCCAAGCGTTGTCGCCGCCCGACCATGTTGTTATCGCTTCTACCTTGGGATGAGAGAACAGAATCTCGTACATCTCGACAATTTCTTTTGCCTGCCTTTCTTCGCCTTCGGGCGTAGTCGGCCATTCTTCCACCTGCCAGTCGTTAAGATCGACAATGTGCGGCGGCATAATTTCGCCTGATATAATTGTGTTTTCCGTAAAATGAAGCGGCAGCCCGAAACGGGAAAAACGGGCAAGAACGTCGTGAACTTTTTCCGCGCCCCAATAACCCTGATGCTGGTGCGACTGTATGCCGATAACGTCAATCGGAATACCGGCCTGTAAACATTTGTCTATCAGTATTTCGTAATCTTTTGAAATGTCAAAATCGTTCAGTAACAGCACGGAATTCGGATTTGCCCTTTTCGCTGCGGTGAATACTTCCTTGACAAGCGGTATTTGTCCGTACTCTTTGCATATTCGCGTAATGGCGTTGTCGTATTTGTCAAAGACGGGCATAATTACAACTTCGTTAATAACGTCCCACTTGTCAATAAGTCCGGCAAAAGCGCCGACATCCCGTTCTATACGTTCTATTACTTTTTTTAAAATTTCGGCGTTGGAATAATTCATAAGCCAGGGAGCGCAGACAGTATGCCAGCAAAGGGGGTGTCCTTTGGTTTTTATGCCGCGCTGTTTATAATAAGAGGCGGCGGCTTTAAGGCGTTTTTCGTCAGGTTTGCCTTCAATATATTCGTAACGGCCGATGTAAAAGGGAAGGGTAGTGTAGTTGTTAAAATTAAAAAGTTTGTCAAGTTTTTCTTTTAGTTTGGCGGCCCTTTCTTCTTCTATGGGAGCGCCGTCCGGCTTTCCGCCTGCAAGTTCGATCGCTTCAAATCCGCCTGTACCGAATAAAAATTGATGGTTTGTCTGGTTTATTTTTATCTCGCTGTTTGCGGCAGGAGAGCCGTTTTTTGTCAAAAGTTTCAGGTTTACAGCCGCTTTCCGGTGATTAAGGTTTGTATCCATAGGTGTATTATATACTCTTATTCAAAATTGTGAAACTTATAAAAACTTCATTTTTAAACGGCTGTAACAATTTTCCTGTTAAGCAATCTTTGGGTTTTCAACTTCTTTTTTATCTCCTTCTTTAAACGGCGCAAGGCATGCAGTCATTTTTACAACAGAAGACGATTGATTGATGACATAGTGGGCTTCACCCGGTTCAATATGGATAAACTGTCCCGGATTTAGAACATGAGGTTTTCCGTCCACAACAACGGTAACTGTTCCCTCAAGAATGAAAAAATTTTCTTCCATTACTTCATGATAGTGCGCTTTAAAATCCTGTCCCGGCATGAATTGAACAAGCGCAAAGTTCATGCGCGGCCCCTGCATCAGGTACTTCGGCCCTGAATCGCCGAAGCGGTATTCTTTTTCTTTTTCGTCAACTATATGCATATTTTTCTCCTTTTCTACAGGCCGGGCGCGCGCCACATATGCCTGGTAATATTTTTATCGCTTAACTGCAAAAGGGACGGGTATACGGCTTTCCAGTCCTGATACGCTTTTTGATATGCTTTTGCGTTTTCTTTGTTTGGCAAAAATGTTTTCTCGATTTTTACAAGTGATCGCACAGCGTCTTTTACGCTGGGAAAAAGCCCGATGCCTTTTCCCGCCATTATCGCCGCCCCTAATGCTGTGGCTTCTTTTACGGCGGGGACATCAACAGGGATGCCGAGTACGTCAGAAAGAATCTGAGGCCAGAGAGAACTCTTTGCCGCTCCCCCGGCAAATACTATCTTTTGCGGACGTTTTCCGGCCGCTTCTTCCACAAGATTTATATGTCCAAGCGTTACAAGGCAGGAGTTTTCCATAATGGCTCTGTAAAACGCGGCTTTGTTGTATTTTTCCGGATCAAGCTCAAAGTTAATAAATGACGGAGAAGCGTGTTTCCAGTTGATGTAATTCATAACGTCTGAAAACGTACAGATCATGCCGTAAGAGCCTGCCGGGACTGACATTGCCTGTTCGTCAAGAAGGGTGTATGGATCAATGTTTCTCTCACCGGCAATTCGTTTTTCCTCGGCGCAGAACGCGTCGCGGAACCAGCGCATAACAAGGCCCGGGAAAAAAGCGATTGCCTCATATTGCCACAGGTTGTCAACGGCGTGGCAGTTAACGCGCACGTCGTATTTCGGAGAGCATTTGCCTTCGCCGACATTAAACTCGTACTGCCAGAAACTTCCGCCGAAAACAACGGCTTCGTTTACGTCAACAACGCCGACCCCTATCGTTCCAAGCTGGCAGTCCCCGCCGCCGCAGATAAGCGGAGTCCCCTCGGCAAGACCGCTCTGCGCGGCTCCTGCAGCCGATATTTTCGCGGCGACAGTCCCGCATTCTTTTACTTCGGGGAAAATATCGTTGCGAAGGCCGCAGCGGCTTGCAATGTCAATGTCCCATTTTCTGCTTTTTAAGTCCAATAACCCGGTAGTAGAACCGTTGCTAGGCTCTACCGCAAGCACTCCAGAAAGCCTGAAGATGATCCAGTCGTTAATCATGCCCATTACGGCGGTTTTTTTATAAACATCCGGCAGTTTGTTTTTTACCCATAAAAGGCGCGGTAATGCACCTAACGCGAATGTCTGCCCTGTTTTAGCGTAGAGTTCTTTTTCAAGATTCGGGTCTATTTGTTTAAGCTGGAAAACTTCGTCTTTGGCGCGGGCGTCTACATTGGCGCACGCAAAAAGCTCTTTGCCCTGCGCGTCGTACAGAACAATTCCTTCGCGCATACAGGTGGTTGAAACGGCGATGATTGAATTCGGGCTGACGCCGGTCTGCGCCAGAACTCCCCTGATGCATTCGCAGGTTAAATTCCAGTTTAGGTTACAGTCAAAGTCCATACTGCCGCTGAAGCGCGGGTCTTGTGAATGCTTCCATTCCCGCTGGACGCAGCCGGTCTGGTTTCCGTTAATATCAAAAATAACCGCGCGGACGCTGCCTGTTCCGGCGTCAATTGCCATTAGGTAATCGGACATATTGTGTATTATATAATTATAGGTTAAATTTATCAAACAGGATAATCTTAAAAATTTGCTTTTTTAAAGGTTTTCCGGCAAATTATTGGAGAGGATAACATGGCCGATAAAGAAGGAATCAAAGTAGAAAAAAATTACCATACTGATGTTCCGTTTAAGACAAACGGGAATTTTCACGTTAAAGGCGCGGCAAATCTTGACTGGGGAATGAAAAAGCACCTTACAAATATTTTCAGCCCGAAAAGCGGCAATACGGTAATGTTCGCGTTTGATCACGGCTATTTCATGGGTTCGGTATCCGGTCTTGAAAGGCTGGACATACTTATCCCGCAGTTAATAGATCATATCGACGTTTTAATGGCGACAAGGGGAGCGCTCAGAACGTGCGTAAAACCCGATTTCAGAAAAGGCATAGCCCTTCGCGTGTCGGCGGGTTCGTCAATGATAAACGACGATCTGAGCCATGAGCTTGTGTCGGTTGATATAGAAGACGCTGTCCGCATGAACGCGGATTGTCTTGCGGTGCAGACGTTTATCGGCGCGGACGGACAGCTTTCAAGCATAGACAACCTTTCAAAGGTGATAAACTCGGGCGCCCGTTACAGCATACCCGTTCTCGGCGTAATCGCTGTCGGTAAAAACATGGAACGTACAAGCCAGTATTTTAAACTTGCAACCCGCATTGTCGCGGAACTCGGAGCGCACATTATAAAGACATACTACTGCGATGATTTTGAGGAAATTGTCGCCGCCTGTCCCGTCCCCATCGTGGTTGCCGGAGGGAAGAAGCTCTCCGAGAAAGACGCCCTTACAATGGCATGGAAATCAATACAGGGCGGAGCCCGCGGCCTTGATATGGGAAGAAATATTTTTCAAAGTTACCACCCCATTGCAATGGCGGACGCTGTCGGAAAAATTGTGCATAACAAATACACGGACAAGGAAGCGTGGGAATTTTTCTGCGATAAAACAAAGTCAAGCGGCAATTAAGCGCTATTTGTTCTGCGGAGCGTCCTTGTTATCCGGTCCGAAACCTTTAATTAAAACCAGCGGCTCGACAGGGCTTGAATTTGTTATAACGATTCCTTTTTTCGCGGCGTCTTGTGATACAAAGAACTCATCGGCGCTCTGCTGTCCGAAACGCAGCATGCCCGGCGCTTCACACTGGAACGAACCGAACTTTCCGTGCCCCTGGGTGAAAATCACGCTGTAAGCGGCAGGTTCATTTATCGTAACAGTCTTGCCCGGATTTACGGAAAGCTCTTTCGCGCTGAAGTAGCCTTCGTTTGCATAGGAAATCCATTTTTCTTCATAATCTGAATTGCTTGCAATGATAACAGGCGGGCGGCTGAAACGTTTTTTGTAGTGCGGATCGGTATTTTTCTCCCAGTCAAGCAGGCTGAAAATATAGTCGATGTCGTCTTTTTTGTCAGGAGGACACTCACCGTTCATGAATTCACGCGGATAGGTAACGCCTGAAACAACATTTTCGTGTACCGAGTTTACGTCCCCGTTCCAGTTAAGCTCGTATGTCATAACTGAGCCAGGGGCGTGTATTACTCCTGCGGGAGAGTACCAGCCTGAACCGAGTTCTATCCGCCATGCGCGGGAAAGCTCTGTAATGCGCGTGTCGCCCTTGTTGTAATCGCGCAGCCGTTGTTTGACCTCTTCCGGTTTTGTGTCGGGGTCATAGCCGAAGTATGTCGCGTTTATCTCCCCTGTGTGAGTCGCAAACTGTCTGGGGAAATAGTAACACTCAGGCTTGCCCAGTTTCCCGACTCTCGCGGCGGCTTCCATATCAAGATGCAGATGGTGGAACAGGGGAGTTTTTAAATCATAAAATTTAGAAAAGACGGGAAAACCGCCGTATTTGTCCATCAGTTCTTTCCCGATAACCTGAGCGCCTAAAACCTCGATTGCCTCTTTCAGGCTGAATTTCTCATCGCTTGCGTAATCTACCGCGACAAAACTCAACCCTTCTGTAGGACCCGCAAGCGGCCCGTTTTGGGCTATGTTTGTGGAAGCCATCCAGCGCTCTTTTATTGAGCCGCGCTCAAGCCCATAGGCAAAGTAGTCATCCGGATGAAGCCTAAGTCTTCTTCCCTCAACTCCGAAAGGCCTCGGTATAAAATTAGGGTTCAGGCGGAAAACGCCGTCTCCCTTTTTAAATGTATTTTCAATTAAATCTTTATTTGACATTGTTTACCCCCAATGCTGATTATATACTTGTTTGCAATAAAAATGTTATTTTTTCCGATAAATTATCTTTCTATATGTCTTCAAACCTGATGCCTTCTCCGTCCGGAATAAATTTCCGTGCGATTTTTCCTTCAAGCGCTTTTTCCCAACACGGTTCAAGGCCGGGTCTGAGGTTTTTTTCGGTTCTTAATACGGCGTAATCGCCCCTTTTTAGGGTTTCTCCCGGCGAAATATCCCGTAACGCGTGAATTGAACGGTTTGTATGACGGTAATTTGCCTTTTCGGACGGGGCAAGTTCTTTTACCCCGCTGCCAAGTATCTGTTCAATTAGGGAATCTCCGTTTTCATTACGGAAAAATTGAAAGGTTTCCTGCTGTCCCGTTTCCGCCGCCCGGCGTACCGCGCGTACCATTTGGGAAAAATCTTCCGGCTCAAGCGCGATTGGATCGTCAAGCCCGGGGTCTTTTCTGGACAGGCAAAAGTGCTTTTCAATAACAGACGCTCCCATGCTTACGGAAAGGGCCGGAATAATGCCGCTTTCCGCGCTGTGGTCGCTGACGCCTACAGGTACGCCGAAGACTGCCGCCAGGTTTGGAATAACTTTTAGATTGTAATCGGTTAACGGGGCTGGATAACTTGTAACACAGTGAAGAAGGCAAATTCCGGAAGTTTCGTTGTCATGCCCTTTTTTAAAAATATCAATTGCCGTTTCAATATCGGAAAGGCGGGAAACCCCGGATGAAAGCAAGACCGGCAGTTTCCAATCGGCGATTTCTTCAAGCAGGCCTGTAAAATTTAACTCAGGAGACGCTATTTTTACGAATTTTGGCTTTAATTCACGAAGCAAAGAAGCGCTTTTCAGGCCGAACGGAGTACATAGAAACAGCAATCCCAGCGACTCTGTGTATTCCTTTATTTCGGCGTAAAATGAAAGCGGCGTTTCCAGTGATTTAAACCTGTCATACAGCCTTATCCGTCCGTGCGGCAGGCTTACCTCCCCAGTATTCGGATGGAGAATTTCATCCGCAAAAACCATCTGGAATTTGACACATTCCGCGCCCGCCCGGCCTGCCGCCGATGTCATTTCCTTTGCCTTAACAATGTCGCCGTTGTGGGAAGTGCCGAGTTCCGCAATTATAAGGGGCTTTTTTGGATTGAAAAAAGATGATTCAATTTTGAATGAAAATTCCATATTTTCGTTATTTTTATTATTTTTGTTCATACAGGTCTCGACATATTTGATAAATCTTTGTATACTACTATATATACAATTTTAAATGTTAGGAGGCTTTTATGCAAACTGTATTTTGTGATGTTTGTAAGAAAAAAATGGATGATCCGGTTACCAATAAAAACTTCTTCTACTTCGCCAAGCATAGTATCTGTGAACCGTGTAAAGATGGTCTGGATATGACAATTAGGTCGGCAATACGCGGTAAAGACCCTTATGTCACTGATTGGTACGAAAAATTTGTTAACGATTCCATTGAAAAAGCAATTCAAAGGGGAAAAATATAGTATCAGTGTACTGATCTTCATTCTATAGCATAAGGAGTCAACATGTCGGGCCACAGTAAATGGGCGACAATTAAACACGCAAAAGGCGCCGCGGACGCAAAACGCGGTCAGATGTTTACAAAGTTAATAAAAGAGATTTCAATTTCTGCCAGAATGGGCGGAGGAAACGCGGAAGGCAATCCGAGATTACGGACAGCCATTCTTAAAGCCAGAGCCGCCAATATGCCGAAGGATAATATTGAGAGGGCTATCAAGAAAGGTACGGGAGAGCTTGAGGGCGTAAATTACGAAGAGCTTGTTTATGAAGCTTATGCCCCGGGAGGCGTCGCGATTTTTATCGAAGTCCTTACGGACAACAAAAACCGCGCCGCCGCCGATATCCGTAACATTCTAACCCGCGCGGGCGGACAGCTTGCCACTTCCGGTTCGGTTTCAAGGCTTTTTAAGCGTCAGGGAATAATAACCCTTGACGGTGAAAAATACACCGAAGATCAAGTAATGGAAGTTGTATTGGAAGGCGGAGCGGAAGACGTGTCAGCGTCGGACGGCATTATCGAAGTTACCAGCGCGCCGGAAGATTTTGAAGGCGTGTTAAACGCACTAGGTTCCAAGAATTTTGAAACCATGAGCGCTGAAATCAGCATGGTGGCCGATGCCGAAGTGTCATTGGATAATGACGGGACGGCAAAAGCGCTGAGGCTTATTGACAAACTCGAGGAAAACGACGACGTGCAAAACGTATATTCCAATATAGCAATTCCCGAAGGTTTTGAAGCCGCGTAAATCCTGTTTTAGGATACTGGGTATTGATCCGGGGCTTGCATCAACAGGCTGGGGAGTGCTTGATAACGCCGGCAGCGGTATACAATATATTGATCACGGTACGATAAAAACAAAGGCTGACTGCCCGCGCGCGCAGCGCCTTTTTTTTATTATGCGCTCTATCCGCCTTATTATCGAAAAATATAACCCGGCGGAGGCCGCCATTGAAAATTTGTTTTTCGGGAAAAACGTTTCAAGCGCAATTCCTGTGGCGGAAGCGCGCGGGGTTATCTGCGCCTGTCTGGCTGAAAAAAACATCCCTGTGCGCGAGTTGACGCCGAACGCAATAAAGAAAGGCATTACGGGCATTGCAGGCGCGGATAAAAAACAGGTTCAGGAAATGGTGCGGATAATTCTGGGCCTTGAAGAAATCCCGAAACCTGATCATGCATCTGACGCGCTTGCCGCCGCAATCTGCGCCGCTAACAGCGGATTAGTCAAACTCCCAGGGATTTAAAAAATTGATGCCGTCTATTTCATCAAAATCCTTGACGTTCCTTGTTACAAGAAACATATGGTGTACAATAGACGAAGCCGCGATTATTGTGTCCGCGACAGGCAGCGTTTTTACGGTCTTTGCTCGGATTTTTGCCCATTCAAGCATTACTTCCGTGTCGGCTTCAACAATGCGCCTGTTAAACCATTCAGGCACTTTTGAGTACAGCCAAATTGATAAATCGTGTTTCTTTTTTCCGGAAGGAAGTTTTTCGATTCCATAGCATAATTCCCCGATTGTTACCACTGACAAATACATATCTTCCCAATTTAAAGTTTCTATAAATGATCTTACATTTTCATTGCATTTTGATTTTTGTATTTCTGATATTACGTTGGTGTCCAGAAGATATTTCACAATGAAACCTCCCTTGTTTCTTCCGGCAGCCTTTTCGGCAATTCAAGTTCAATGTCCTTAAAAGGTGAATTTTGAAAAAATTCGTAGAGAGTTTGCCTTGGACTTGATAATTTTTTATATTCCTCATAGGAAAGGATAACGGCTGTTTCCCTTCCATGAACCGTAATGATCTGTGGTTTTAGAGATGACGCTTTTATAACCTCGCTGAACATAGCTTTTGCCTCCTGTAACTGCCATTCTGTTTTTCCCTTTGCTTTATTTAATGCGTTTATCATAATTACCTGCCTGTATTATAGTATGACTAGTCTGACTATATCGTTTTTAAATATATTTGTCAAGATATTTCTCGATTTTTTTTTGTTATTTTGATATGCTCAGTCCTATGTTTAACAGTATACGGGGTGTTGTCTGCGCAAAGAGCGTTGACGCGGTTTTTATTCTTTGCGGTGATATTGAATGGGAAATTACAATGCCTGCAAACGATATTGGCTGCCTTGCTTTAAACGGAGAATACAGGGTTCTTACATGGCTTTACCACCGTGAAGATCAAATGAAGCTTTATGGTTTTACCGACGAAATACGGCGCGCTACATTTTTGGAGCTTTTAAAGGTAGAAGGCATAGGCCCAAAAGGCGCTATAAAAATCATGGGCGGGATTAGTCAGGATGATCTTGAAAAAGCTCTGGAAAACGGAGATATCGCAAGGCTTGAGGCTGTGCCCGGACTTGGGAAAAAAACAGCTCAGAAAATGCTTCTCTCTTTAAAAGGAAAACTTGTCCAGCCTAAGGACATAGCAGCTTCCTCCCAATACAGCGACCTTGTGGAAGCGCTGGCCGCAATGGGGTATGACAGGCGATCAGCGGCCGAAGCTCTTGCAAAAGCGCAAACGATTGTCGCGGACAACCTTACAGAGGTTGAGCGTGAGAAACAGCTTTTTAAGGAAGCGATTGTTTTACTTAGCGGGACATAATGGCAAAAAATGATACGAGCCTTGTAAGGCCGCAGCAAATTGAAGAAGACGAAAGGGACATGACCTTACGCCCCCGGTTTCTTTCCGAATTTTTGGGGCAGAAGAGCATGAAAGAAAATCTTTCTGTTTTTATTACAACCGCCAAACAGAGAAGCGAAAGCCTTGATCATCTTTTCTTAATAGGGCCTCCGGGACTTGGTAAAACAACCCTTGCCCAGATTGTAGCGAATGAACTTGAAGCAGGATTTGTGCAAACATCGGCTCCGGCTCTTGATAAGCCCAAGGATTTGGTGGGCCTTTTGACAAATTTAAAAAAAGGCGATGTCTTTTTCATTGACGAAATTCACAGACTTAAACCCGCAATTGAGGAACTTCTTTACATTGCGATGGAAGATTACGGCATTGACTGGGTTGTAGGGCAGGGGCCGATGGCAAGAACTTTAAGGATTGCGATAAAGCCTTTTACCCTTGTCGGAGCGACGACAAAGGCGGGAGTCGTATCAAGTCCGCTCATCAGCCGTTTTGGAATTACCTGCCGCTTTTCATTTTACGAGCAGGCGGATATGGAAGCAATTGTACGCCGGTCGGCGGGATTGCTGAATATAGTTATAGATGACGACGCGGCGGGCCTTTTGGCAAAATCTTCCAGAGGCACTCCGCGTGTTGTGAACAGGCTTCTGCGCCGCATGCGCGATTTTGCGCAGTATTCGGGAAAAGACCGCGTAACTGTGCCTGTGGTGCGCGAAGGCCTTTCCAAATTGGAAATAGACGAACTCGGCCTTGAAAAGCAGGATCGTGAAATACTCAAAATAATTATTGAGCGTTACAAGGGCGGCCCTGTAGGAGCGGAAAATCTCGCAATCTCCATAGGCGAGTCTGTTGAAACGCTTGAAGATTACTACGAACCGTATTTAATTCAAGCCGGTCTTTTGCAGCGTACCGCGCGGGGAAGAGTGGTTACAAGCCTTACCTACGGGCATTTGGGGCTTGCGCCCGCTTCAGGCGGCACTCTTTTCGGTTAGAAATGTCTGACATGTCCGTTCTCAAATATATCCGGAGACACAATGAAAACATGCGATTTCTTTTTTGAACTTCCGCAAGACCTGATCGCGCAGTATCCGCCGAATGAGAGAGGGCAGAGCAGGCTTATGGCGCTGGATCGCGTAACAGGAAATATTACACACAGCACGGTAACGCAATTGCCTGACATTCTTTGCGCGCATCGGTTTTTAGGCCCTCATGGCGAAAAACCGCTGTTGGTATTCAACGATACAAAGGTGCGTAAGGCCCGGTTAACAGGCATGTCTGCACAAACAAAAGCCGAGGCTGAATTCCTTTTGCTTGAAAAAACGGAAAGCGGGGAATGGAAAACTCTTGTCCGGCGTGCAAAACGCCGTAAAACAGGGCAGGCTTTTACGTTCTTTGATTCTCAAGGCGGTGAGGCTGCAAGAGCGCGGATAACGGGAGAGCAGGGAGACTTCAGGTTTTTGTCGTTTGAAAGTGAAATTGACGATAAATGGCTTGAAAAATACGGGCATATTCCGCTGCCGCCTTATATAAAAAGAAAGGACGCTTTGCAGGATGAACTGCGTTATCAGACAATTTACGCCAAAAATACGGGTTCGGCGGCAGCGCCCACGGCAGGGCTTCATTTTACGGATGAAATTCTTGACAATCTTGCAGCTAACGGCATAGGGAGCGCCTTTGTTACTTTGCATGTGGGGCTTGGAACATTTCTGCCTGTCAGAAGTGAAAATATCGAAGACCATAAAATGCACAGGGAAATGTACAGCATTGATGAAAAGAACGCTCAAAAAATAGAGGAGGCGAAAGAAGCGGGGCGTAAAATAGTTGCTGTGGGAACTACAAGCGTCCGTACCCTTGAAAGCGCATGGATTGACGGAAAATTGAAACGCGGACAGAGTGATACTTCAATTTTTATCCGCCCCGGCTACAGTTTTAAGGTAACGGACGCGCTGTTTACAAATTTTCACACTCCGCACTCGACATTATTGATGCTTGTCTGCGCTTTCGGCGGTAAGGAACTGCTTCTTGAAAGTTATTCGCAGGCCGTCAGCAAAAGATACCGTTTTTTCAGTTACGGCGACGCTATGCTGATTTATTGACGGCGTTATCTGTCATTTCCCGCTTCCGTCCGGCCAATGAAGAAAAAACAACCGCCGATATTATAACCAATCCCCCAAGAATTACAAAAAGTGAAGGTTTTTCTCCCGTTATCAGCAAAACCCAAAGAGGGTTTAACACCGGTTCAATTGACGCCGTAAGCATTGCCTGAACCGCCTTGACGCGCTTCATGCCGTAAACATAAAGTGCGGACGCGGCTCCAATTTGAAATATGCCCATAAAAAGGACGGACAGTATATTCCCCGCGGTAAATTCGGGGGAATAAATAAAAAAGAAGGGAACGGCAAAGAGCGCGCACAATATGTGTGCGCAGATCATGACATCAAGCGCATTGCCGTTCTTTATGCCGCGCAGCATTACAGAGTTCGCCGCGAAGGTAATTCCCGAGATTAAGGCAAGACTGTCGCCCAAAACAGAGCCTGCCGCAATTCCGCCTCCGAAAACAAGAAACATCCCTATAAAAACAAGGCTTAAAGAGAACCAGTGTTCCCAGTAAGGTTTTTCTTTCAGGTAAAACCATCCGAGAAGGCACGCCCATATCGGAGCCGTGTACTGTAAAACAATCGCGTTAGCTGAAAATGTAAGCTTGTTTGCGATTACAAATAAAATCATTGTAGATGCGTACAATAAGCCGGATGCCGCAAGCCGGAGGATTTTTTCGGGCTTTTCAGCGTTACGGCGCAGCGCAAGCAGAAAAAAAACGGCAAGGAAACTTCTGCTTCCCGCGATGATGGCGGGATGCCAGCTGACAAGTTTTATAAAGAGTCCCGAAGTACTCCATAAGACGGCGCAAAGGAGGATTGCGCTCTGGCCTGCGGCTTTATCATGATTTTTCATTTAATTATCGCGCCGTAAAAGTTATAGGGTAGCGAAATCTGCAGGATACAGCTTCTCCGTTTGCGGTTGCCGGCGTTCCCTTCCTTCCAAGAAATACCTTAACAGCCGCATCTCCGAATCCCCTGTCTTGCGGCTCTTCACGTACAATTACCGCCCTTTGAACGATTCCTGTATGATCAACTAACAGTTCAAGAATGACTCTTCCGTTAATGCCCGACCTTAACGCAATCGGCGGATATATAATGTCGGAAACAATTGATTTTTCATCGAATTGGGGCAGGACGGAAACAAGGTGAGCCGGAAGGTAAACGTCATTGCTGACAACGACAACGGGAACGGTTTCTACGCTTTGAACCGGCGGAATGTCGGTTTCAATCATTGTTTCGGCAATGCTCTCGGCCTGCGTGTTTTCCGGTTTGGGAAGAACCGGAGGAACGGGGCGGACAGGAGGGATTTCCGTAAAGTCCATCAGTTTCATTACTCTTGCGATTTCGGCTTCTTCCTGTATGTTATTTTTCGTGTTAAAAACAAAAAAGAAAATTACTATAAAATGCAATATTGCCGTAATTAAAAAAACTGACGTTCTTAACCTTTTTTCATTCATTGCTTTTTACCACAAAACTTACAACACGGTATTGCAAAATCTGTAAAACTTCAAGCGCGTTGTTTATTCTTTCGTACGGCGTATGCCTGTCGGCAATGATGTGTACTCTTGTGTCCGGCGCGCTTGTATAAAGCTGCGCGATTTTTGCCTCCAGCGCGGATAAATCCGCCGATTCCCCGTCAAGATATATGCCGCCCGCCCTGTCTATCCATACTTCAAGATTTTTTTCCGCGCTTGTTCTAAGAACCGTTTTTGCCTCAGGATATTCAATTTTTACTTCCTTTCTGTAATTAATCAGGGCAACTATCATAATGAAGATTAAAAGAAGGAAAGCCACGTCTGACATTGAGTTAAGCGGAATTACGAATCCTTTTTTTTCCCGCCTCAGTTTCATTGGTATTCCTTTTTCATGGAAAAGGAAAATGAATCAACTTTCATGTCCTGCGCCAATTCAATAAATGACACAACGTTCTGCCAATAGGCGTTTTTGTCTATCGTTAAAATAACCGCGATATTGGGATTGGACTTTTGCGCGCTGTAAATTAAATATTTTGCGTCTTGTATGCTTACATCATTTTCTTCATAGATTATTCTTCCTCCCGCGTCCATTTCAAAACGAATAAGGTCTTCTTTTAAAATCATTCTTGAGGAATCTTTTGCCGGAAGGTTCAGTAAAAAGCCTTTGTTGACGTTAAAGCCCGCAATGACAATAAAATAAATTATCAAAAGAAAAGCGACATCGCTTGCGGAGCTTGAATCAAGAAAGGAATGTTTTTTAAGGCGCTTTATTTTCATTTTTTACAGAAGTCCGTTTCCTGATTTCAGCGCGGTTATTTACCGCGTTACCGCCATCCTGAATATTTTTGGCTTTTATATGGGAAATATACGCATATTGAAAAGCAATCTGGGCAATTAAATTGGAGCAGACGCTTTCAATTCTTGCGGTAAATTTATCAACTATAAAACTGAAAATGGAATGAGAGACCATCGCTATGATGGCGATAATAAGGCCGAATACCGTAGTTATCAGGGCTTCGTAAATGCCGTTAGCCACAATCTGGGCGTTCACTTCGGTCGCTTCGGCAATTGATCTGAATGCGCCGATCATTCCCGATACGGTGCCGAGAAAGCCCGTAAGAGGAGAAAGTGAACCTAGCGCGGTAAGAAAGTTAAAACCGTTTTCAAGTGAGTTGATGCAATTCATGGCTTCTGTCTCGGCGGCCCGCTCCGCGCGGTGTTCGGAAAACGAAAAGGAGTTTTTGGAATGTTTTATAAGAGCCAGCAAAATACGCGCGCCCATTCGCCGCCGTGTTTCGGAAGAAAGGTACTTTTCCGCTCCGTTATAATCGTTTTTTCTTATAAAAAACGAAACCTTCTGCGCCAGATCATCTACGCGCAGGTTGTGGTAAAAAATATAAAAAAAACGTTCAAGCGAAATGGCTACGGTAGCGATGGAAAAAACAAGAAGAGGCCACATGAAAACCCCTCCAAGATTAAAAAGCTCCAGTACGGAAAAAGACGCATTTTCCATTTATACTCCTTAATAACTAATTTTAAACCCGAAAGAAGGTATCGGGATTGGTATTTCATACCTTGCGGAACTGCTGCCTGTATCAACCTGTCCGGTATATGAATTAAAACTTGTATTTGCCTGAGAAGTATATAATAAAGAGAGAACATTCTCTACCGCTGCATACACTTCGTATTTTCTGCTTTTCTTTTTCGTAGTCCCGAATATTGAAAATTTAATATCCATCGGAAGGGAGGGAGTAGTGCGGTTGGACTCATCTGAAACAGACGGCCAATAGTATTTTTCAATAAAATAACTCTTAGAAGGATTATCTTTATCATAAATCAGTACGGGATAACTTACAGGTCCGTCTCCGATCCGTTTTGAAAGCAGAACTCCGGAAGCCAAACCGAAACGGACATAAAAATTTATGCTTTGTACGGGTTTTACATTTAGTATTAGGTTCAGGTTATGAAACCTGTGGTACGAAGGGAAATACCATTCGTCTCCCCTGTTCCCGCCGGAGATGCCCATTGTCCCGTATCTTCCGCCGGGGTCTTTGTACTTTGCCCAGTTCCATGAATAAGTGATCCAGCCGTCAAAAAAACTGCCCTCCTTTCTTTGCAGCATGAAATCTACGCCCCATACTCTTCCTATGCCGTCAAAACTTGGATTTACATCAAGGTCGTCAAGGCCGATTCCTATCGGAATATACATACGGTCAAAAACATATTTGTAATAACCTTCTATAGTGAAATTTATTCTCTGCGGAAATTCAAACTTTAAACCCAATATGGAAGTCCAGCTTCTGTTTGGTTTCATGTAATCAATATTGTATTTTTTCTCGGCAATAAAGACCGTGCTGTTTACGGAAGAGAAAAGGCCTGTTCCCGCGGATATATCAAGCGATCTGATAATCGAATAATTTTTTAAAATGTTAAAATCAACGTTGATTCTGGGATTAAGCGCCGGATCGCTTCTGAGCGTAAACCCGTCTCCCAGCAGCATAAAATGATCGACTCTTAATCCTATTTCCGCCTGGAAACGCTTGTCTGCCGAACTGTATTCGCCCAGAATGTAAGCGGACGTTGAAAAAAGACGGTTGCTTGAATCCTGTGAGAAAGTTACAGGAAAACCGACGCGTAAATATTCGGACATTATCTGCAAATAAGGCTTAGCGGCTATTATTTTTTGTTGATCCTGCGCAGGAAGAGAGTCGAATCTTCTGTCGTAGAGCTGCTGCTGTTCTCCGGTTGATCTGTACCTGTTAAACATTTCCTGCACTCCCGCGGCGGCTATAAAGCTATCGGATATTTCCCAATCAAAATCGAGCCGCCCCTGCAGGTTAAATGTAAATTCGGACTGTTTAATGAGCATGTCCTGTTCGTATTGGTAATTGCTGCCGATATAGTCCGTCAATTGAGGGAAATTATTCCTGAAATTCTGTGAGAATTCCTTGTTATGTATGTCGTATGACATTATTCCGTCAATTTTCGCGTTTTCATACCCTGTTCCGGCCGAAAATTTTAAAAGCATGTCGGTTCCCGGATTCCATGCCAGAGATGAAGTTAAAAAGCCCTGATAATTTGTAAAGTCAAATTTCAGTTCCGTATCGCTTTCCAGTCCGGCAGTCCTGTTGGAATTTTTATAGTTTACTCCGACTCCGTCCATCCCCCAGAAGGCTGTTGCCGCAAGTTCAAGACTGTCTGAAAAACGGTAATTGCCGGTTGCCGCCGCCGCCCTTATATACGGCGCCTGATTTATCGAATTAACCATATCCAGGCTCGGCATTATTTTGGAAAGCTGCTTTGCGAAAGCAATAAAAGGATCGTAATATGTTACGCGCCCAAGCAGTAAAATCCCGCCTTTATCGGATAAAGGAAAAGAAAAGTTCAAATTGGCGGCGCTGATATTCGCGCCGAGTTCAAATTCAATTTTTGACGATGAAGGTTTCTTTGTTGTTATTTCAAGCAGGCCTGAAATGGTATTCCCGTAACGGCTCGAAAAAACGCCGTGTGAAAGTTTGGCGCTTTGAACCATGCGGGGATCAAAAATTGAGTATCCTCCTCCCCAGTGGTAAGGATTGTTAATGTAAAAACCGTCAAGAGCGGCAATCATGTCTCCCGGATGTCCGCCTCTTATGCTGGGCATTGCGTTAAAAAAGCCTGAATAATTTACTCCAGGAAGAAGTTTTATCGTACTCATTACGTCTTCTATGATGCCGATTTCTCCGGTCTGGGCTATTTCTTTCTCTCCTACGGCGATGCTGCGGCCTGTTCTGCTTTCGTTTGAACCGGGTCTTGACGCTTCAATAACCAGCTCGCGACCGTACATAATATTGGAAAGAGAAAGAGCAATGGAAAAAAATTCTCCTGTAACGGGAATGACAATTCTGCCTGTATCATAGCCGGGATATGTCGCGTATACGGTAACCTGCCTGTCGTCGGGAACTGTTATTACCGCCTTTCCGTCTGAATTGCAGACGAAAGTTTTTTCATCCCATGAATGAACCACGGCTCCTTCCAGAGGAAGGTCAAGTTCCGCATCCGTAACGGTTATTGTAACGTTACGCGCAAAGAGAGGGAATGCCGTAAAAAGGATAAATATAAATAAAACGCTTTTTTTCATTTAATTATTTTTCATCCGTATCTGAGCCGGTTTTCAGCGTATTATTGGATGCAAGCAGCGCGTCAAGTTTATGCATCATTTTTGTCAATTCTCCGGCGGAAGATGTCGCTATTTTTGTCGACTGGATGAAATTGGAAAGGCCTCTGGAAATGTCGGCGATTGCTATATTAATCTGTTCCGTGGACTTTTGCTGTATTAACGTAGCTTCCGTTATTGTCTGCGCCTGATTTGCGGTAACTTCGGCTCCGCTGCGGATTTCACGGAAAATATCCTCAAGTTTTTTTATCAGGATATTGCCGTGATTTATTTTGCCGGAACAGTCCTCGCCGGAATGTATAAGTGAAGATGAAGAACTCTGTATTTCATCAGCCTGATCCCTTATCTGTTTGGTAAGGGCTGTTATATCGTCCGCGAGGCGGTTTACTTCGCTTGCAACAACGGCGAAACGTTTCCCCCGATCTCCCGCGCTGGCGGCTTCAAGAGCCGCATTAAACGCAATAACCTTGGTTTGATCCGTAATATCATTGATGGTAATAATAATATCGCGGATTTTTGTTATTTTATTGCCTAACGCCAGTATCCCCTCGGTTACGCTGTCGTTCTTTATTTTTATTTCCTCAAGCTGGCCGACATTCTGTTCAAGAACGGAAAACCCCTGAATTATGTCATTTTCCATTTTAGAGGCAATTGCCGCGACATTTGAAGTTTTCTCGGATATTTCTCCTGCAATGCGGGCGTTTTCGTTTATTGTACTCTCAATTTCCTGAATGCTCGCCGCCTGGCTGTTAGCCGTAGAAAAAATGTCTTTTGACGATAAAAATATTTCATTGGTTGATTTGGAAATAATGCCGGTCATATTGCGCGACTGTTCAACCGATTGCAGAACGGCGTTTGAAGCGGCAGACTGGGAATCTATCATGTTGATAAATAAATCAAGATGGCGTTTACAGGCAATGCCGGTAATAACTCCCGCTATTATCATTCCCATTACGCGAAATGATTCGTTGTATATGGGAAAACTGACGTCTATTATTCTGCCTTCAAGGACAAAAGTGTAGGGCAGATCAAGAACGTTTTTATTTGCGATAATGACGATAGAATAGCATACGGCCGCAAAGACGCCGGAAAAAACGGCGCAGAGAACGCTGTACCTGAAAGAACCTGCAATAATGAGCATGAAATAAAATTGGGCAAGTATTGAAAGAAACGATATGGGAGGATAAATTTCCGGATATGAACATACAACCCATATACTCGCGCTTATAATTAGCATATCAAGAACGCTGCATATATATTTGAATTGACGGTGAATTAATTCTTTCCTGCGTAAATAAAAAAATAAAAAAACGGAATACAGGAAAAAAATAACGGTAAAGATATGCGCCCTAAGCGGCAAATGCCCGTATCCCTGGTTATTTCTTAAAAATGAAATAACAGGCATACCGGTTACATATATAAATGAAAGCGTAAAACGGAAAATATTGATGATTTTTTCACCTTTACATTCATCGCGGCTTATTTTTTCTTTAACATCAATTGCAGTCATAATTTCCTCCTGCCAAACATTTAACTTGTCCGGTCTTTCCGACAGTTTTCTTACGCCTTCGGTTTTTATTTTTGCGTCAGCGTGAATACTCCGTCCCAATCTTCAGGCGGCGGATTTTGCGCAAATTCTTTTGTGCGCTCAAGATATAACAGCGACAGATAATCATTGGCATCGGCATCCAGTGATTTTTGAAAATATTCCTGCGCCAGCTTCCATTCACGCATATAGAAGACTTTTAAACCTTTGTTGTAGTTGGTAATGGTTTCGCGGTTTATAAGAAGAGAAGGAATAACAGGAACGTCGGCAATATTGCCGGAACGCAGCCTGTTTACGGATGAATCAAGAAAACCGGAATAAACTGAGTAAATTCCTACAGGTTTCTCTTTTCCTTTTACCCGGACATTGTCAATTTTCCGCGTTATAAAGTTTTCTTTTACCGCATCGTGAATATACTCGGAAACAATAATCGGATGGCGGTAAAATTTTGTCAGCGCCTCGATTCTGGAGGCAAGGTTAACCGTGTCGCCGATTACGGTATAATCCATTTTATTCTGAAAACCGATATTGCCCAAAATGCAGCTGCCGCAGTTTATGCCAATTCCTATCTCTATTTTGTTATGCGAATTTTCAGAAGCAAAAGCGTTTATTTCATCAAGAGCTTCAAGCATTTTAAGCGCGGCCCGTATCGCGCTTATCTGGGAATTTTCAATATTTGAAAACGCGCCGAAAACCGCCATAATCGCGTCTCCGATGAATTTGTCAATATGGCCGCCTTCCGAGATTATCTTTTCTCCCATTTTTGAAAAATACATATTTAAAAAATTTACAACGTTTTTTGCCTGCGCATGTTCGGAGATGTTGGTAAAATTCCTTATATCGCTGAACAAAATTGAAACGTTTCTGTTTTCGCTCATTCTGACTTTATTTGCAGTCTCGTTAATAATTTCATCCATTACGTCCGCGGGAACATAACGTGCAAACGCGGTACGGGTGTTTTCCTGAAGCACGGACAATTCATACATTGACAGCGAATTTGCTATAATGGAAGAAGCGGCTCCGGTAAAAATATTGACATTTTCCATGACAGAATGGGTAAAATAGTCGTTAATTGAATTTGCTATGTGCAATACCGCAAATATTTCTCCCGCGACTGTAAGTGGAACTGTGATATAAGACAATATTGTTTTTTTATTTGTCCCCGCAGGGAAAAAGTCTTTTTGGATATTATCGGAATATTTATAGCCGGGGAAAAGATGATTGAAATCCGAAATATTAATGTTTAAAAAATTATCGAAAATTTCATCTGTAAAACCGCAGGTGTTCGCCGTATATGTATAAAGGATTTTATTGGCTCCGCGAATCATCAATGTAGCTATTTCAGCTTCACATACGGACTGCAGCAGGTTAAAAATACCCTGCGCTACCATTTCCATTGACTTTACATTGCATGAAAGCTCCGTAAGCATGCCGGTTATTGTCGTTTGAAAAAGTTTGTTGTCCAGCATGTTATTGACAATTTCAATAATGGAGTTGTCGTTTATTTTCCTGCCTTCTCTTTCTATTGCGGTAAAATCAATATTGCCGCAGGCTGACAGCATATCTTTGACAGTTTCGCCCAGCATCCGGAAATTTTCCGGTGTTTTTTCCACATATTTATCCGCGCCTGAAACATCTCCCCAGAATTTGTCTTTTTTTTCATTTAAAGTTGTGAGCATTATAACGGGTATTGATTTTGTATTTTTGCGTGATTTTAAAAAGCGCGTTACCTGATAACCTTTGAAAAGCGGCATTTCAATATCGGTAATTACGATATGAGGCAGAAAAGTGTATATTTTTTTTATGCCCTCAAAACCGTTTACGGCCCTTTCAATTTTATAGTCAAACGAATCGAAGAATCCAAGGAGCATGTCGGCAAAAATGTCGGAGTCTTCCAAAATTAACACGCGTTTTTTATCATCGCTCATTATTTACCCCAATAAGTTCCTTAACGGCTTCCAGCAGATTATGATTGTTAAAAGAGTTTTTTATTATATATCTTGAAGCCCCAAGCTCAAACGCGCGTTTTTGATCTTCTTCATCCGCCCTGGATGATATGACAATAACCGGAATCCCTGAAAACTCGTCGTTTTTCTTTATGTTTTCCAGCAGCATAAAACCGTCCATCGCAGGCATTACAAGATCGGTGCAGATTAAATCATAGTGTTTTGCCTTTACGGACATAAGTGCCTGAAATCCGTCAGACGCGGTGTCTACCATGTATCCTTCAGAAGATAAAATGTCGCTTTCGATTTCCCTTGTAGGTTTTGAGTCGTCAACAACCAGAATTGATTTTTTAAGTTTTTTATGCTCAACATTACGTTTTTTTAAATCTATGGTTTTTATGCGTTTTGCCATTTTAATGACTGTAGGGATATGAAGGACGGTAACCATTTCATAATCTTTGTTAAGAACTATGCCGGAGAAAACGCTGTAGTTTTCCAAAAAAGAAGGCATTGTTTTTAAAATGACGGATATCATGCTTTCTATATTGTCAACCGCGATTGCCGCAATGTCATCCAGGGATTTTATAATTACCGCAAATATTGATTCGGAATCTTTTTCAGCCTCAATATTAATATTCAGAATGTGGCTGAGGAAATAAAGTTTGATAAGGCGTCCGTTGTATTTTATTTCGGGACGATCTACCACCGTTATAATGTCTTCGCTGTTTATAAGAAGTATTGTATCGACAAAATTTACGGGTATGATAAATTTCATGGCTGCGCATTCGACAGGGAATCCCATTAAAGCGGCAATGGAAAGAGGAACCATAATGGTAAAGGCTGTTCCTTTTCCTAAAACGCTCTCGACAACTATGCTCCCCTTTAACGAATCTACCGTATCACGCACCACATCCATTCCCACTCCTCTGCCTGAAATGCTGGTTAAACCGCCGGAGGTAGAGAAGCCGCTTTGGAAAATAAAATTGGTCAGTTCTTCTTTAGAAAGAGAGTCTGCCGCGGATTCGCTTATTAATCCCTCTTTAATCACTTTCCGCCTGATTTTTTCATGATCGATTCCGCGTCCGTCGTCAGAGATTACGATTTTCATGCTGCCGCTTTCCCGGGAACATACGATAGAAAGTTTTCCGTTTTCATCCTTGCCGCAGGCAATTCTTTCCTGCGGCGTTTCAATTCCGTGATCTATGGAATTCCGCACCATGTGCATAATTACTTCAGAGAGGTTTTCTATTATGTTCTTGTCTATTTCGTTTTCCTTTCCTTCGATGTTAAAATGGATTCTTTTCCCAAGTTCCTGCGAAAGTTCATAAACATAACGCGGATAGTTTTCAAATATTGTGGAAAGAGGAAGGGTGCGAAGTGAAATTACGCTGTCGTAAGCGCTTCTTATATTGTTGCCGGCGTCAATTGAAAAATTTACCAATGACGTATTAAGCCTTTCGCTGAATTTTTCCAATTTGACGAGATTTGACAATTGGGCGTTTGCCTGAATCTCGTTTGATTTAACGATTTTTGAGTATTCGTTTATCATGTTTTTCAATTCGGCGCTTTCCTGTGAAATGCTTTTTGCGTATATTTCCAGCGACTGTAAAGAGGCGATGCTTTTTATAATGCCGTCAATTTTATCAAGCGAAAGCCTTATGCTGTCCGATTTTACATTTTTCTTGTTCTCTTTCCGGGATTTTTCTGTTTTTGTTTCGGTTTGCGCGTTATCAGAAGGCGCTTTTTCCTGTGGAAGCGGCTTTTCTTTTTCCTTTTGGATGTTTTCTTTTTTTATTACTGTAAATTCTTCATTCGCCGCGAGCAGGGAAAGATTTTTTACATAATCCTGAATCTCAACGGCGTCTTCTTTTGATGATTGAATTGCCGCAAATCCGGATTTTATCATGTCAATTGCGGCTAAAACAAGATTTACCGCGTTTTCGGAAAAACTTATACGATGTTCTTTCAGGGAGATAAAAACGCCTTCAAGGTTGTGGCATAATTCTTCAATGCGTTTAAAGTCAAGCATGCGGGAAGAACCTTTCAGAGTGTGAAGAGCGCGCAGAAGGGTTGCAAGATCATCCTCAACCGAAACGCCTTCCTTGATGTCAAAAACAAGGGTTTCAACAAGGGTGATATTTTCCATCCCTTCGCTTATATATTTGGCGGTGTATTTCCCCTTGTCTATTGCCATGATTCTCCCGCGGCGGAATCCTCAGTCTCTTTATTTTCCTTATTCCCTGAATCCACGGCAAGCACCGTGTCAAGTTCATTGATCATGTCCGCAAGGTCCGATGCGGAAGAAGAAGACGCTCTTGTTGACTGTATAAAGCTTGAAAGTCCTTTTGAAATGTCTTTAATCGCGGTATTTATTTGTTCTATGGACATTTGCTGTTTCTGTGTGGAAACCGTAATTGTCTGCGCCTGATTTGCGGTTATTTCCGCTCCGTTGTGAATTTCCCTGAAAATATCCTCAAGTTCTTTTATAAGATTGTTGCCTTCGATTATTTTTTCGGCGCTTTCTTCGCTTGATATGATCAATGACGATGAGGAACTTTGAATCTCCTCTACCTGTTCGTGTATCTGCCTTGTAAGAGACGCAATATCGTCCGCAAGCCTGTTTACCTCGCTTGCGACAACTGAAAAGCGTTTTCCTTTTTCTCCTGCTCCGGCTGCTTCAAGGCCGGCGTTAAACGCTATAACTTTTGTCTGGTTTGTAATTGTTTTGATTGACTTTACTATATCGCGGATTTTGATTATTTTATTGCCCAAAGCGACAATGCCTGAGATTACTCCGTCATTTTTTGATTTAATGTTTTTAATCTGCTCAACATTGCGCTCAAGCACCGAAAATCCCTGGTTAACGTCATTTTCCATTTTGGAGGCAATAGCCGCTACGCTTGACGTTTTCTTTGCAATTTCTCCGGCAATAAGCGTGTTTTCGTTTATAGTGCTTTCAATTTCCTGAACGCTTGCGGCCTGATTGTTCGCGGTTGTAAAAATGTCTTTTGACGAAAGAAATATTTCATCGGTTGATTTCCGTATTGTTTTTGACATATTGCGCGTTTTTTCTACGGTTGCCGACACCGCGTCGGCGGCGTCTGACTGGGATTGTTTCACGCTGCCAAGAAGGCAAAGATGGCGTTTACAGGCCATGCCTGTAATCACTCCGGTAACAACCATCGAAAGAGAGCGAAACGCCTCGTTTAAAACAGGGAAAGCCGTTCTTATTTGTTTCTCATCAAGAAGGAGAAAATACGGAAGATCAATTGTCTGTCTGTTGATAAAAACAACCGCAAAATAGCAGAGGCCGGCAAAAATTCCGGAAAAAACCGCGCACCGGACGGAGTACCTGAATGAACCTGTCAGTATTAACACCAGAAAAAACAATGCCCAAATTGAAAGGTATGTTACAGGAGGGCAAATTTCAATATAGGTGCATCCAACCCAAACGCTGGCGCTTATTACAAGCATATCAAAAGTTACGCAGAAATATTTGAACAGCCAATGGACGGAATTGACTTTCCGCAGGAAGAAAAAAATTATTACGGAATAAAGAGTGTTTATATTACTGCAAATATACGCCCTTACCGGAAAAAAACCGTAGCCTTCAGCATTATTGGTGAAAGAGCAGAAAATAACGCTGGCCGAATAGATAACCGCAATTACAAGGCGGAATTTACTGATCAGCTTTTCACCGTCGAATTCTTCTTTTTTTATCCTGTTTAATAATCCCTTGTCTGTCATAAATTCTCCCTGTTTATTGTCCGGTATTTCGCGATTGTATCGTTTAATTCCAAAGACATGCTGTTAAGTTTTTCTACCGTTGACAGCGTCATTGTTGAGGAAATCACAAACTGATTAACGCCCAAAGATATTTCTTTTAACGAAGTAAAAACCTGAGACGCCGTTATTTCCTGTTCTTTGCTGAAGACTGATATTTGCTGTGAACGATCCGCCACATTTTTTGAAACGTCGACAATATTTTCAAAAACTTTCATTTGATCAAGCATTCTTTTATATCCCGCTTCTATTGCTGTTGAGCCGGTGTTTGCTTCATTGATAAGAATCGCGGACGCTTCCTGAATTTGGGAAATTTTTTCTTTTATTTCGGAAACGGATTCCACTACATTGCCGGCAAAACGCCGTATCTCGCTTGCAACTACCGAAAAACGCGCCCCCGCTTCACCGGATGAAGAGGCTTCCAGAGCGGCATTAAAAGCGATAAGTTTTGTTTTGTCGGCAATCGTGTCAATAAGCTGTGTTGATTCATCAATGCGGGAAAGCATATCGGCCAGATTTTGAATGTTAGAAATAATTTTTTCATTTTGATTTCTGATGTCCAGCATCATGTTTTCGTTAATAACGCTTAAATCGGAGCCTTTGCGGCTGAGCTCCTGCGTTTTAGAGGCAAGATTCGCGACTTCGGTTGTATTTTCCGCAGCCTGAACTGAAAGTTCTTTTATATTTTCCATTATTTTGACAATTTCTTCTATGTTGGCTGACTGTTCATTTGCCGTGGCGGTTATTTCCTGCGCTGATGTAGACAGTTCCAGAGCCGCGGTTGAAACCATTTTTGCGTTTTTGCCGAATGAAATAAAAGCCGTATTTAATTTATGCAAAAATCCGTTAAGGGCGCTCATCAATTCGCCCAATTCGTCTTTTGTTAATGATTCAATGTATACGGTCAGATCATTTTCATCAAGGCGTTTAAAAACCTTGCCGATTGTATAGGTTGACTTTCTGATATAACTAATTGTACTGATGATAATTGCAAAAGCAAAAATGGTTGAGGCAAGCGCGAAGCCCAGCGAAAGGAAAAAATTCCGCCATGATCTGTTAATTCTTTCTTTTATTATTGTTTCAAGACGATCAAGCGCGGTAGATTGAAGGCGGTATACGGAATTATTTGTATTAATGCCGGTTTCAAAAAGGACGGATAACGCTTCAGGGCTGTTTACATTGTTATTGATTACATATTCAACCAATTCAGAATAATGAACAATGTCATTATAGCATAATTTTAGCAGATTCTCAAATGAGTAAAATGTTTCGGAGTTACGCTTCCCGAAGGATTCAATTGTGTTAAACCTTTTCTGTATTCTGGCGTTATCGGCGTGAACCAGAAGCTGAAGATGCAGCTCAAGTTCCGATCTTCTTCTTTGCGTAAAAGAACCGGCTTCAATTGTCCTTAGAATATTTCCGATTAAAATCATCCTTTCCTGAACCTGCGGAAGCTCATGAACGGTCGAGGAAATAAGGTAAGAACCTTCTATTTCGCTGTCTGTAATTAATCCCGAAATATCCCCTACATAGGAAATTAATTTGATTAAATCCTGCATTATTTCACTGTAGGAATGAAGGATGGTTTCCCGTATCCTTGTATTTGTCAGATGATACCAGTTTTCAGAAAAATTGTTCATGGGAACGGCAACGGCTTCATTGCCGAAGTATCCTTTATATCTGCGAGTCAGTTCATCAAGCAAATCGGCAGTATAATTTTTAGAAGCGGAAATGTCTCCGCCGGGATTTTCAATATAAGAATTTACATACTGCGGAATTCCCTGCATAAGGTTTATTGCAGGATGCAGTACGCTAATTCCGTTTAATTCAATATTGTATTTCTTTATTGAAGCAAGAGATGAGGATATAATTGAAAAAAGCATAATTCCAAGCGGCAATAAAAAAACCGCCACGCTGATTATTAACCTTACGGTTAATTTTATATTTTTCATTTAACACCTCTTGTTATGTCAATTTTTTTTCAAGGATTCCGAGAAAATAATCCGGAGAAAAGCCGCCCATAAAACATTCATAGTTAAATTCAACTGACGGTATTTTATTTTGCAGCAGTTCAATGCTTTCAATTGCTTTTTTTATTTTATATTTGTACCTTGTCCGGTCTCCCTGCGCGTAAAGAAATGTCAATCTGTAAAAAGCGGGCCAGAAATATTTGTCTTTAACGGAAGCGGTGTGATAATAATGCTCGGCTTTTTCATAATCTTCCTGTAAAAAACAATATTCGCCCCGCAGAAAATTAACGCAGGCTCCTGTGTTGTTTTTTTCAAAGAACGACAGTATTTTATCCGCTCTGTCAAAATCCTGTGAGTTTAAATTGTATAGGACGGCGGCCGCAAGGCGGCTTGCGGAAATTGAATCGGTTTTATTTTCATCCAGTAAAGCGATAATATTTTCGGCATTCGGCTTCCCCTCTTCAATTTTAAGTATATCAGAAACTTCAGAATAATTTACGGGAAGCTCATCTTTATAATTCTCATGCGTTTTTTTGCCTGTTTTGGGTTTGTTCGGCTTTTTTAAATTATCGCCGTTTTTTTCTGATTGCAAATCGGCCTGTATTGCAGGAAGACTGACCGGATTTGGAAAATATTCAACGGATTTTTTTTGAAAATAAAAAGTATCGAAAGAATAAACGCTGACAAGCAAGGGATGTTTTACGGAGGACATTTCCGACAGGCCTAAAAAAAGGAAACCGCCGGGGAAAAGAGCTTCCGCAAGGTTATTGATGACGATTTGCCTGTTTTTTAAAGAGAAATAAATCAGGGCATTTTTGAAAAAAATGATGTCATACTTTTTTTCCAGGCTGTTCATGATATTGTGGGAGAAAAAACGCACTTTTTTGACTATATTCCGTGAAACATGAAAATCCCCGTCGTCCTGAATAAAGTATGAATCATAAATATGTTTCCAGTCAGAGCCGTCTTTGCGAAAAGCGTTAGACGTATAACGGCCGGTTTTCGCGGTTTCAATCGCTTCACTGTTAACGTCAAAAGCGTCTATCTCAAAGTCGAATTTAAAGCCGTTTTTTATGTAGAAATCAAGAAGCATTGCAATGCTGTATGCCTCACAGCCTGTGGAAACCGCGGCGGAACATATTTGCAAAGGCCGGTCAATTTTTATCAATTCAGGCAAAAGACGCTCCAAAAGTTTGTAATGAACGCCTTCCCTGAAAAAATATGTTTCGTTGATTGTAAGGAATTTTGAAACGTTAAAAATATTTTCTCTTGAAGCAAGAAAATATTCATAAGACGCAGGATTTTCCGTAAATGTATAACCGCAGTTTTCTTTAATGTATTCATTAAGTTTTTTTAAGGCTTCGCCTTTTGTTTTTATGCCCAGTACATTATCAATGCGGTAATACAGAAACAGTAAAGCCGGACTTGCAAGAATGTCGGCTGGAACTTCGGCTGTGATTTCCGGTAATGCCGGATTTTCAATCATTGTTAATTAACCCCCGTTGGTTAATGAAACCAGTTTCCTGGCAATTTCGTTAAGCGGAAGCACAATGTCCACGCATCCGGTATCAATGGCCGCCTGCGGCATGCCGAAAATCATTGAAGAATTTTCGTCCTGCGCGATTGTAATGCCGCCTGCTTCTTTTACAGACTTTGTTCCTTCGGCTCCGTCTGCGCCCATGCCTGTAAGCACAATGCTGACAAGCGAATCCCCGAAAGCCGCGGAGGCGCTTTTAAAAAGAATATCGGCGGCGGGTTTTTGGTTGTATACAGGTTCGCTGTCGTCCAAATGAAAAGCATTGTCTTTTATAACAAGATGACTGTCTGTAGGAGCGACATAAATATTTCCTTTTTGCGGGATTGTTCCGTCTTGCGCCAGATGTACTCTAAGAAGAGAGAAACCGTCCAGCCATTGAACGAAACTTTTGTCAAATCCTGACGTATTATGCTGTACAAGCAATATCGGCACAGGAAACGTTTCCGGAAGGGTTGAACACAGCTGGCACAGCGCCATAGGGCCGCCTGTGGAAGCGGCAATTACCACGCAGTTAATTTTCCTTACGGATACTGATTCGTTTTTTAAAGCTTTCTGTTCGGCTATTTTATTTTTTATATTGCTTATTTGTTTAAACGTGTTAAAAATATCCTGACGTTTCTGTTCGCTTAACTGCGAAGTGAATATGTCCTTGGCAAAGAATTCATGAGCTCCGTTTGCCGTTGCGGTAAACGCCGCTTTTGCGGTGTCGTTCGTACTTATTACAACTATGCCGCACGAACTGAATTTTCTGATTTCCAGAATGGCGTCCAGCCCGTTCATCACAGGCATTTCAATATCCATGGTAATAAGATCAGGGGACAGCTCTTTTGCCTTGTTTACGGCGTCCTGCCCGTTTTCCGCTTCACCGGCTATTTCAAAAGAGCTGTCACATTCAAAAAAATCTCTTATGATTGAGCGGACGAGGGGGCTGTCATCAACAATCAGCGTTCTTATCATTTTCTGTTCCTCCCTGATATGTTAAAAGAAAATAATCCGGATTTAAAACCAGAATAATATTCTCCATCCGTTGGTTTTCTGAATCAAACAATAAACCTTTGAATAAAAGCGAAAATTGCGTATGATTTAATGTCTTTTGCACAGGAAATATTTTTTCATCCTGAATTTCAATTTCACGTTCAATTTCGGTGGTAAGCAGGATGGTTTTATTTTTTAAAATTTCACCGGCATCGCTGTTTTCGCTGCTTTTCAGGATAATTCCGTGTTTGATTTTTTCCGACGGATAATTAAAAAAAAGAGGAAGAGAAAAATATGTGTTGCCGTTTTCACTGTTATAATCAACAGCCTTTTCCGTTTTGCCGTTAAAAAGAATGATGTGAGAAATAAGATCAATGGGGATTGCCATTGATATATTGCCAAGTGAACAAATAAATACGCGCATCGTTATGTTTTTTCTCCGGTTAAACGGGATAAAATTCTGTTAATGTCAAGGACAAAAATGTCTTTTTCATTCCATTTAAAAGAAGCTGACACGGCTTCGGTTATATCGTCTGATTCCTGATTCCTTTCTATCTTAATAAGTTTTTCATTCTGAATGTCGGTAATGCCTTCCACGTCGTTGATTAAAAAAGCGATTCTGTCAATTTCCTCATTCATGATAAGTATTTTTTTATGCGGGCTTGGAGTGTTGTAAAACAGGAGCCCGATGTCGAATAATGCGTACGGTACGGAGTATCTGTTTATAACTCCAAGCACCCAAGAAGGCACAAGGGGCAGAGGGTAAACAGTTTCAAAAAGGGAGATGCCGCTTATCATGCGGGACGGGAAACAGTAGAATTTGTCCGCTATTGAAAAAATCAGATATTTTTCGGAATTTATATTCTCGTTTGCATCAAGAATATCGCTTGAAATTCCCGTCATTTCTGACATGAAGCCCCCAATCACATTAAAACATTAAGTAATTAGTGTCTGTCTATAATGTGGACACATTATAGACAGACTACTTTAAAAATCGTATTTTCGTAGCCTTTAGGCGAGAAAATACAGTGTCTGTCCGCAAAGTAACCGACTTTGTGGACAGACACTAATTAGTCATATTAGCATTAATACATGAAATTTTCAATATCTTGAAGAATATTGTTAAAGCCGCAAAAGCTGACTTTTGTTTCAGGCAGTGATTGAAGAAAAAGCTGTCCGTATTTTTTTTTAACAAGCCGGCTGTCTAAAACTGCGACAACGCCGTGATCGCTGGAACGGCGCATGAGTCTGCCGAAGCCCTGCTTAAATTTCATCACGGCTTGCGGAAGGGAAAGCTCCATAAAAGGATTGCCGCCCCGCTTTTCCACCGCTTCACGGCGGGCCTCAAGAACAGGATCGCCCGGCGTGCGAAAGGGAAGACGGCAGATTATTACAAGGCGCAAAGTGTCGCCCGGAGCGTCAACTCCCTCCCAAAATGAATCCGTAGCGAAAAGGCATGAATGCGTATCGCTGACAAAGTCTTGTAATAACCTTGATCGGTCGTCATCTCCCTGTTTTAGGCAGCGGATGCCAAGTGATGCAAGTTTGTCTTTTGCAGCGTTGTAGGCGCTTGTTAAAGACTGGTATGACGTAAAAAGAATGAGCGCCGAGCCGCCTGCAAGATATATAAGACGCGCGGACGCATCATCAACAAAACTCTGCCAGCCTTCTTCATCGGGGAGAGGGGCGTCTGTAGGAGATGCAAGAAGAACCGCGTTTGAGTAGGGAAAAGGCGAGGGAAAACATCCGCAAAGCAGAGAACGGCTTTTTTTGCTTTCGGCGGCAAGGCTTATGCCGCAGCGGTCGGCCCAGTAAGAAAAATCGCCGTTTATGGCGAGAGTCGCGGATACGCAAATAACCGTTTTATTCGGTGAAAACACGCTGTCTTTCAGTTTAGGGGCAAGGTCAAGAGGAGTACGCGTAAAAACCGCCCAGGGATTTGCCGAAAATTGCTGTCTTTCTATCCACAGGACTTCATCTTCGTGTTTTCGGTAATTGCAGAATGCGTCGCAAATTTCCGCAATGCCTTCCAGCCGTTTTACTATGGATTTTATTTCCCACATGCAAGAGTCGCCTGCCGCCTCTTCGTCAAGATTTTCAGTTGCGTCGCGTACCATGCTGCCGAAAGAAAGAATGTTTTTGCGGAGATTTTTTAAATGCGGAAAAAGCGCTTTCTTTAAAAAGGATTCGTCTGAGGAAGGAGAAAGCCTGAATATTCCCTCTGCGCCGCAAAGCTGTAACGCGTACTCGTCAAGTTCTTCCGCGCAGGAACGTATTTTTTGGACTGCCTCCGCCATGCTGTCCAGAGGGTCTTCGCTTGAGGGCAATGACGCGCAAAGCCTGACAAGAAGTCCCCGCTGGTTGTGGCGGCGCTTGTGGTAGAGTCTTGAAAGCTGGCGGAAAATTCCTGTACGCCCGAATTCGGACGAAAAAAATGAAGTCGCGGCTTTTTCCATTGTGTGCGCCTCGTCAATGACAAGCCGGTTAAAAGGCGGAAGCACCACCGCGTTTTCATAACCCGCACCCTGATACCGCGCCGCAAGGTCCGCAAAGAGCAGGTGGTGGTTTACAACAATGATTCCGGCGTTAGCCGCCTCTTTGCGCAGTTTCAGGACGAAACAGTTTTCCCGCCACATACAGTGAACGCCGAGGCATAAATCAGATTCGGAGCATACGCTTGACCAGACATTTTCCGCGGGCATAAACGGCAGTTCCGATTTTTCTCCGTTTTTTGTATTTGCCGACCATTCTGTTATGCGCTTTATTTCTTTTAATTCGAAATCGTCTAGCGGCGGTTCTTTTAAAATCTCGTCAAGACGCCTTACGCAGAGGTAGTTTCCCCTTCCTTTCATAATTACGGACTTTATTTCCCTGCCGATTGCGGATGAAACAAGCGGGATGTCTTTTTCAAATAACTGGTGCTGCAATGTTATTGTAGCGGTGGAGATTACAGTCTTTTCCTTGTTTTCAAGAGCAAAATACATTGACGGCAGAAGATAGGCGAAAGATTTGCCTACGCCCGTGCCCGCTTCCGCCATTAACAGTGCGTCATTGTTAAACGCTTCCGTAATAAGCTCAAGAAGATCGATCTGCGCCCTGCGCGGCTCAAACGCGGGAAGTTTTAGCGCGACATCCCCGCCGTCTTTCAATGATGAAATAATTAATTCGCCGTCAAGTTTTTTCATTGCGCAGGAGTCTCAAAGAGCGTCTCTTGTTTTTTACGCGCCGTCGGATGAGGCCAAAAGCGCCATTACTTTCGCGTCTCCCAGAATATTTTCCAAAAGCGCGTATTCGTTAGGCTGGTGCATTGAAACGTCCGTCTTTGTCCAGACGGCGCAGTCAATGCCGATGTTACGCAGGCTTGCGGCAACTGTCCCTCCGCCGATGCCGACAGGAATTGGCTTAACTCCGTAAACTTCGCCTATTGCGCCCGTCAGTTTTTTTACAACGTCCGCCTGTACGGAGGTGGGTTTGGACTCTATTGTGTGATGAATTATAACTTCGACAGTTACGTGATATTTTTTTTCTATTTTGGATTTTATTTTTTCAATTTCCTCAAGTACGGCGTCTGTTGAATAACGCGGAAGGATTCTCATGTCCATAAAGAAAACGTCTTCTCCGGGAATTGTGTTTACGTTAGGGACATTGGCTTCTTTTTTTGTAGGCTGGAAAGTGGAGTAGTCGGGATCAAAAAGAGAATCGCGGCCGTTAAATTTTGCGGATAGATCGAAATGAAGGCGCACCGCAAGATCGGATGCCGCAAGAAAGGCGTTTGCGCCGAGGTCGGGCCTTGAGCCGTGGGCCTGCTTTCCCTTCGTGGTAAATCCCGCCCACAGAATGTTTTTTTCCGCTATTTCGATAAACTCGCCTTTTTTGTCGCCGCCGTCAGGAACGAGCACCATGTCGTCTTTCCTGAAAAGGGAAGAGTGGTTTTTAACAAGCCATTCAATGCCGTAAAAAGAACCTACTTCCTCATCACAGACAAAGAGAAGTTTTATTGTACGCGCCGGAATAATTCCCTGAGATACAAAAGCCATTGCCGCAAGAACTGAAGAAACCAGACCTTGCTGGTTGTCTTCCACGCCCCGCCCGATAATGCGTGGAGGATTATCCGCTCTTACGACAGTCCACGGATCGCTGTTCCAGAGTTTTTCTTCTCCCGGCGGGACAACGTCGATATGGCTCAATATCCAAAGCCGCTCTTTTTCGCCGCAGCTTCCCTCAATGGTGGCGATTAGGTTAGGACGCACTTTGCCTTTCGCCCTGTCGTCGGGAGCGTCGTATCTTTCAAGCCGGGTTATGCCGTGTGATTTTAACCATCCTTCAAGAAAAAGGCATTTGTCAAGTTCGCCTTCGCCTCCCGATTCCGGCGATATTGCGGGACGTTTTGTAAGTTCCGTTTCAAGTTCAACTGCAAGCTCGACTGAGTTGTCGATGAAGCCGAATAGTTTATCTTTCATACGCTGCCCAGCTTGTTTTAACCAGAGTTTCCATATTTGAATTATTGGCTTTCCAGCCGAGAAGTTCTTTCGCAAGAGCGGCGGAAGAAGTCAATTTTACCGGATCGCCCGGTCTGCGTTTCGCAATTTTCGCGGGAATTGGCTTACCGGTTATTTTGCGCGCCGTTTCAAGCACTTCTTTTACTGAAGCTCCCGTTTCGCTTCCCAGATTGACAACAAGGCTTTTCCTGTTTTTCACGATATAATCCAGCGACATCACATGGCCGCAGGCAAGATCGCTTACGTGTATATAGTCGCGTATACAGGTTCCGTCAGGCGTATCGTAGTCGTCTCCGAAAATTTCAAGCTCTTTCCTGACGCCGCAGGCGGTTTCCATGATGACCGGAAGAAGGTTTGCGGGGTTTTGTTCAAGCCCTTTTATTCTCCCTTTTACGTCATAGCCTGCGGCATTGAAGTAGCGCAGAGCCGCGTACCGCATTCCTTTAAGTTTGTCATACCAATGTAAAATACGTTCAATTTCCAGTTTGGTAAAACCGTAATAATTTTCAGGATTTTGCGGATGTTTCTCGTCAATAGGAGTATATTGAGGTTCGCCGTAAACCGCGGCGCTGGAAGAAAAAACAATGTTCTTAATTCCGGCAGCGCTTGCGGCGTTTAAAATGTTTACCGTTCCGCAGATATTGTTACGCGAATATTTTTCCGGAATCAGCATTGATTCTCCCGCCGCCTTTGACGCCGCAAGATGGATAAGCGCGTCAAAAGAGCCTGCCTTCATTACGTCAAGAAGAGCCGGATAATCATGGATATCCCCGTGTATAAATTCGGCTTCCTTGAAAAGATTCTCGCGCAATCCGCTGGAAAGATTGTCGTACACCGTGCATTTATTCCCCAGATCAAGGAATTCCCTTGTAACATGGCTGCCTATATAACCCGCGCCGCCTATTATCAGAATATTCATGTTTTTAGTTTATATTAAAGAAACGGAAAATACTAGATGAAAAAAATAAATCCGCAAAACCGGAAATTTTGTTTTTTAATTATGGATAATATAAATTGTTTACTTGACTTAGAGAAAAGAATATTCTATTATTATTTTTATTTTTATGGAGGATTTTATGAAGAAATGGGTTTGTTCAGTTTGCGGATATGTTCATACAGGCGATCAGCCTCCGGCGCAATGCCCTACGTGCAAAGCTCCGGCGGAAAAGTTTAAAGAACAGGTTGAAGGCGGCTCTTTCGCCGCTGAGCATGTTGTCGGCGTAGCCAAGGGCGTAGATGCGGACATTGTAAAAGATTTACAGGCGCACTTTAACGGCGAATGCTGTGAAGTGGGAATGTATCTTGCAATGGCGCGGGTCGCGGAACGCGAAGGTTATCCCGAAATCGCGGAAGCCTACAAACGCTATGCTTACGAAGAAGCGGATCACGCGTCGCTCTTTGCGGAAATGCTCGGGGAAGTTATCACAAACAGCACGAAGAAAAATCTTGAACTGCGCATCGAAGCCGAATTCGGCGCCTGCGCCGGAAAAACCGACATCGCCAAAAGAGCAAAGGAAAAAGGCCTTGACGCCATTCACGACTCCGTTCACGAAATGGCACGCGATGAAGCGCGCCACTGCTCCGGTTTCAAAGGTCTGCTAAAGAGGTATTTTTAATTTTTGCTTTAAAGCGGCCGGTAGCTATATCAGTCCGTTAAGAAAGGCGCGTATGTTTTAAGTCATGCTGCCGGACAAAAACCATGCCGGTTCCAGCAGAGACAGAAAAAACAGCCGCTTCCTCATGACGTGTTACCGGCTGCCGCTTTGGAATAATCATCACATATTATTATATACTATCTGGTAAATCGTTAAGTTCACGGAGTTTGTTTTGTAAAAGTTTTTTGTCGGGTAATTTCGCGGTATATTCGGCGACAAGAACAGGCGAGAGATTCCGCTGTAACGCATATTCTACCACCTGATCATCTTTGTCAGCGCATAGAATAATTCCGACACTGGGGTTTTCATTGTTCTTTTTGTGATCCCTGTCAAGCGCCTCAAGATAAAAATTCATTTTTCCGATGTATTCAGGTTTGAAAGAGGTTGTTTTCAGCTCAAATGCGACAAGACAGGACAGTCCGCGATGGTAAAACAGAAGGTCGATAAAAAAATCTGAATTACCAACCTGGACACGGAATTCCTCGCCAATAAATGAAAAGTCTTTTCCGATTTCAAGCAGGAATTTTTTCATGTTTGCTGTTATCGCTTTTTGCAAAGCTGATTCATGGTGATTTTCAGGTAAATTCAAGAAATCAAGGACATAGCTATCAAAGAATCGCTCTTTTATTTCCTGTTTTATTTGCAGATTTTCCGATTTTTTCTCACTTATGGCGGCACGTTCAAAACGCATAGCGTCAAACTGCCGTTCCAGTTCGCGGGATGAGTATTGCGTATCAATGGTAAGCCTGATATAAAAAAGGCGTTCTTCATCGGTTTTGGCTCGGCTCATTACAAGAAGGTTGTTTGTCCATGATAATTCTCTCAGCAGTGCTGAGAGAATTTGGCTGTCTTTGTAGGTTTCATAAAATTGCTTCATCCGCCAGATGTTTTGAGGGGAAAAACCGCGCATATCCCCGAAATTTGCGGTGCTGTGGTTAGACAGTTCCTCGACAACGGACTTTCCCCAACCGCCGTTTTGTGCTTTCTCGCTTACTTCTTTGCCGATTTGCCAGTACAGGTCTATGATTTGGGTATTCACGGTTTTGAGTATACGGTCTTTGGCTGTTTTTATCAGGGTGAGGATTGAATTAAAACTGGAAAGGTCGGTGGTTGGTTGGTTCATATTGCACAAACTCTCCTTTCAGTATATATTTCAAACATATTTTTCGGCTGATAATATGGTATTCCCTCTATAGAATGATGATCCTTATCAACTATAATTCCAATACTATATTTTGCTCTAGTTATAGCTACATATAATTTTGATCTGCTTGTTGCTGATAATTCATTATTGTTATTTTCAAGCCATTTAATAAACGGTTGTGTAGGATAAATAATTACTCTATCAAACGAAAGACCTTTTGATTCTCCAAAATTCATTACTTTATAATTATCATTAACTGCTCTTGCTTTAGTGTCACGCAATTGCATCGGTTGATATTCTTTCAAATAATTACAAATATCTTGTTTCTTTACTAGAAATATACCATCATGTCCGGTTATTTTTTCATTCCCTGATGTTGTTTGCGGAAAATCAGGAAATAGTTTATTTGAGAAATCGCATATTTTTCTATTACTTCTGTAGTTTATTAATAAAGATTTTTCGTCTCTTTCTAGTTGCATTTTTTTATCTTGAAAAAAATAAATGATATTTGATTTCTTGAATTGTTTGTTTTTTGAAGCACTATTTGTTGAGTATGTTCCTTGTCTTGGATCACCAACTAATAATATTTCAGAATTACTCATAAATAAAAGTTTTAACAATTCTAAATCATAACCAGTTAAGTCTTGCACTTCATCAATAAATATCTTATTGTAAATTTTAGATATTCTTTCAATTACACGACCACCAGTTTGTTCATTACAACGATATACAAATTTTGATAACTTATCAGAATAAATTTTTAATCCTTTACTAAAATAAAATTTTTCAAATTCTTTCTCTTCACTAAAATAAAAAGGATATTGACATTTACTGCATACTTTTATTATTTTATTTTTTCGGCACTCTGGACAAGGTATTTTATATCCCTTCAAACTAGATTGAAAATTTACTAGAATAAATCCTTTTATTTTTTTCTCAAATAATACTCCCTGAAATGGTTTTACACCGTGTCTTAACAGGAAAGAAAACCAGGTTTGAACAGAAATATTTTCCGGTATACATTTATTTTTCTCAATGATTCTTTTTCTTATCTCTGCTTCATTAGCCTGTGTGTATGTTGTAATAAGAACCTTTTTATTTCCCGACATTGAAGATTCATCTACAAGCAATTTCGTTTTTCCAGAACCAGCAGCAGCTATGAAAAGTCTATTTTTATTCATCATTTTTTATTGCATCCATAATATATTGAGGAAATTGAATTTCTTCCATCGTTTCAAATATTTTTAATGCACATTCAGTTTTATTCTCTACCATATATTTATTCATTTCATTATCATTATTAAATTCAGTCAAAAATATTTTATTTAATTTTTCAACACTATTGTATTTTAACAATTTTGGCTCAAGAGTATTATAATTAAAAGTTTCAAGAGTTCCAATATCCTTTTTTTTATCAAAACAAATTTTGATAAATGGCATTGTATTTTTTCCTAAATAATTTTCATATTTTTTCTCAACAGCTTCTATATCACCATCATTATCAGTAACTACAATTACTTTTTTCTTAATTTTTTCTGCTATTTCTAAAAATCTTAAAAAAGAAGTACCTACAGAGATTACATCAATACCCATTTCAATTGGTAATTTTCCGTTATTATATATCATAAAAGCTTTTTGTATTACAAGTTCATCGGATGGTCCTTCTACAAGAATAGCTTTTTTACATAATAATAACCGTAGTGTATCATAACCGGATAATTTTTGAAAATATTTCTGTGTGTTAACAGAAAGGGCACTTAATTTTAGAGCTGTTTTATTATTTAATAATATTAAATGTTGTAAGCCTAATTTATTTGCTACAAAACTATTATGCGTTGTAATTATTATCTGTTTTTCTCCATTATTATTTTTTATATCATTAATTAATTGATTTAATTTTGAATATGACAAATGATTTTCTGGTTCTTCAAGTAAAATTACATTCGCCTTTTTAACTTTTTCAAAACTTAACGCTAACTTTGTTTTTACTATACATTGCTCTCCTTTTCCAATTTGATGAAATGGAACTTTATCTAAATATGTCATTAAACTATTTTCCCAAGCATTTTTTGATGATAATTCAACAGATAATTCTATGTTTTTATCTGTTATTTTAGCGGCATTTTTTATCTTCATATTAATTTTTTCAATAGCTTCTGTTCCTAAAAAATAATCTTTCATTTTCCTATGTGCTTGTGAAATTTGGACTATTTCGTCAGTATCTAATAATTCTTTTACAATATGGGATATATATATATCCGATCCGTTTTGGAATCTATTACTCATAGAATCTATAAGTGCAGATTTAATAGGTATGTTTTTAGATGTTATATTCTCGTTACGGGCAAAATCAGACCAATATACATTATAATATTCAATCGGAAGTGTTTTTATTTCACCAAATTTTATTAACTTTTCATACTCATCTTGATACTTATCATCAAATGCTATCTTTAAGGAAATTCCATACGAATTATATTTATTTTCATTGTCGGAATGTCCATCTCCCCAATATTCATACAAATCTTCACCTTCAATAAATACTTCTATAAGAATATAAGGTAAAGGTTGCGTAGCTTTTCCATCATTTATTCCTCGTATATATTCATCAATAATTTCATTATTAAATAAATATTGTGTTAATTCATTTTTTAAATATTTACCATTATAAAGTCCAGTAAGGGTAAGGTGTATAGCCTCAATAATAGTAGATTTCCCAGATTCATTATCGCCAACAAGAATATTCAATCCTTTATTCAAAGGCATATCAAAGATGTCTTTAAAAATTTTAAAATTCTCAATATGAATTTTTGATATATTCAACTAAAGCCTCACTCTTTTCCTTCCACAACCTTAATCTCATCCGCAGTTAAATTGTATAACTCATACACTGCCGTATCAATCGCCTTATCAACCGCGTTAATTTGTCGTGCTATAACCGTCTTTAGGTGATCGCTCAACTCGGCGGCTTTTTTTTGCTTGAGATCAAGCATTTTGTCTACCAGCGAGTCAAGATTGTCGTGTTTGGTTTTATCTGGTTTTTGGAAAAGATCAAGAGCCGGTATGGGCATCCCTAATAAGGCATCTTTCTTTATTTTAGGAAAAGTCTTTTTTTCATCAAAATACTTCAATTTCCAGTAAAATTTAAATACAGACGACAACATAATTCCTAAAATAAACTTTATTGAATAATTTGTTTCTTTATTGAAATAGAGGTTATACACAGTATTTAATGTATATATTCCATCTGGTACTATTGTAGCTATTGGTGTTTCACCAATTTGGCGTGTACAAATTCTTTCCGTATTATAAACATCATCATTACCGCCGCTTTTAACAGCCTTCTTTTCAATGCTAACAAATTCAACAGGAGCATCAAAAAAATAATTATGAATGTTTTTACCATCAATTACCGCTTTCCAATCTTTGTTTTTTTGGGTTGTAGAAACATATTTTTCTCTATCATGCGTCTGAATGCCAAAGTATGCTGTTCCAAATGTTCCAAAAGGTATTGAATTCATCTGTATTTTTTTTATAACCTCAATATTTTTAGTATTTTCAATTATTTCAATTTCATAATTATTATTTTCTATCCATGCGCCTTGTAAAAAATATATTATTTGAGGTTCGCTGTCTGGTATTAAACATTTTGTTATTTCAACTTTATGCTCTTTATATTCAGGATTAATTTTTTCCATACAAATAATCAATGTGTCAACACTTGCGCCGGAAAAAACAGGGTAATAAAAAAGACGTATTTTCAATATATTTGATTGTTTCAAAATAATAGAACGTATATTTGCTGAATGTTTATTTCGCAAAAATGTATTTGGCGTAATAAAGCCAACAAGACCGCCATTTTTCGATAATTTTAACGTTTTTTCAATAAAAACTTGGTAAGTATCAATCTTGTATGTTGCAGATTCGTAATTTTTCAATAAATAAGAAAATTGGGATTTATCATCAATTGTTTGAACAAGCACATACGGCGGATTCCCAATCACCACATCAAAACCGCCTTTCTTAAAAATATCCGCAAATCCATCCTTCCCATCCCAATCAAAACAATTTACCTTGTTCAGGTTATCATCACCCAAATCAAGATTGCCCTGATTTTAAAAGTCCGTTCCAATAAGACTGTTTCCGCACTTGATATTACCCGTCATATCCGGCAGTATATGCCCTCGCATGAATAACTCGGCTTGACCCTTATCATAGCCTTCGTCAAGGATTTTCAGGTACAGGCTCATAATGGCGACTTCTGTCGTTTCGCGGTCTATATCTACGCCGAAAATATTGTTTTTAAGAATTTCCGTTTTCTTTTTAAGCGTCAACTGGATTTCGTTTTCGGCGTTGGTAAAAAAGTCGTCCTTGTATTTCTTTTGCGCCGTCTGGTTTGATTTGGCATACCATTCGCGGTGGTATTCTATAAGATACTGAAATGCGCCTAACAGGAAACTGCCGGAACCGCAGGCCGGATCGCAAATCTTGACCACTTCTATTTCTTCCGGAGATTTATCCTTTATCTTCACACCAACCGTGTTTTCGACTATGTAATCAACAATGTACTGGGGAGTGTAGTACACGCCTCCGGCATGGCGGACTTCCGGTTTTTCTTCCACTTTTGCCTGATGGTTTTCCGTTAACCGTATCTTGCTCCCCAGGAACCGCTCGTAAATTCGTCCAAGAATTTCAGGTTCAATCATGTCAAACGCATAGGGCGAATTGGGGGGATATAACTGTTTAATTATTCCCTTAATGGTTGAATCATCAATATTGATAGTCTCTGAAAAATGTTCCTTAAAAAGCAGGCCGTTATTTTCACCATCAAGCCTTTTGAACAGGGGAAGCAGATGGGGATATATATTATCTTTTATTTTGATAATTGACAGCAACTCATCTTCACCTTCAATCCCACGGTCTTCAAGGTTGCGGACAAAAATCAGCCTGTCCAGAATTCGCTGTACCGCTTCGTTTATGTGATCCACCGAAAGTTCTTTATTCCGTATTGCGACATTCCTGGCCAGCGTTTCACGCCATGCGGAAATGTCGGCTAAAAATTCATCATCAAGGGATTTGACGTTACGTCCTGCCTTGCCGATTATCCGCTCTATGCTCCCTTCCGTAACCGCTTCTTTTGAAAAGGCATCCCAAATTGCGTCCCATAGTATCAAGATATGTGTGATATTCAAGATCAAGACCTTTAATCAACCCTTGTAACGGGTTTTCAAAAACCGGTTTCTCAAGGCCGTTAAAAACCCTGAAGGTCTGAAAATCGGTTAGTATTACAATGGGAGTTTTTCCGTGCGAAGAAAAGGCGTAACGTTTTGCCTGAAAAACAGGAATATTTCCGGTTAAGTCCACATGGGGAGCTTTAGCTTCCACAAAGAATTTTTCACGGTATTTTACGCCATCTTTGACCTGAAAGGCATAATCCGGCTTTTTTGTAGTGGAGTTGTCCCGCTGGCTGTATTCCCGGTGGACATCCCAAAATTTTCTGGCTATTGATGTCTGGTTTAATTCCCAGCCCAAGGCGGTAAAGAAAGGGTCTATAAACCGGTTGCGGGCTTCCGTTTCCTGGAAACTTTTTGACATATACTGGCGTTCGTTTTTTTCAAAGTCATCAACGAGTTTGTATACGGCTTCTTTTCCAGCTTGCCTTGTCATGGTATGGAAGTAGTATGTATATGAGAGGCATTTTTGTCAACGAATCGTAAATGTACCTGCTTTTTCTTTAAGAGGTGTTGTTGGTTTTAGCGCGTTGTCTATATATCTGTTTCAAGAAAAACTTCAAGCCGGTTTATCTTGCCCTTCCCGTTTCCAAAAACTCGACGGTAAAGACAACTTCGGGAATTGGATCGTTGTATTTGACAATTTCATTTGTAATGGTTGTAGAAGTTCCCGCCGCGTGAGTTGTCATTTTTGTAACGGTAACCGTAAGGTTTCCCTGAATGTTCTGTATGCCTGACATTTCTACGGTCTTTACAAGCGTGTTTCTTCTGTCATAAAGCTCTATCTTCATGATTACGAAGGTGTCTTTCGCTATCCATTGAACCATTTTTGAATACTGGAAGGAACTGTCCTTGGGGACGGACTGTATCACGTAACATTGAACTCCGCCCAGCGTTTCTTCCCTAAGAATGGTGTGGGTGTCATTGTCGGCGCTGCGGCTTGTCGCGGAAATGTCGTCGTAGGAAAAATCCGTTCCCATAAAACTTCCGCCGCCTTCAGAAGACGCTACGCGGCGCACCCTTCCGATTTCCGGCAGATATATCCACCTGTCGTCAGCGCCGCCGGGATTTGCCATTGTAAGGAATCTGGTTCCCGCAACGCTTGCCGGCTGCTGAAAAACAATTACCGCTCTTGAACCTTTCGGCCCGTCTTTTGAATACTGGTCAATGAGCCTTTCCGTCGTTGAGCCGTTTCTGGACTGAATAACCATTCTTGAGCGGGTTGATATGGTATCCGCTTTTATCCTGTCTCTTGAAGAGCGGACAATGGCTTCCCCGTCCTGGGCGTAAAGGGTAAAACCCGCCGTTAAAAAAAGTAACATTAAAATAATTCTTGTTTTCATTTATTTTTCCTTATAAATAAATTTTGGTTTAATAACCAAAAGTAAAGCCGGAAGAACCGTCAGACTTACAAACGCGCTTGAAAACATTGTAAACGCGATAAGCAGTCCGAGATCGCCTAACATGACAAAACGGGAAAGCAGAAGAACCGCAAAGCCCGCTCCCACAGATACTGCGTTTATGATTATTGCCTTTCCTGAACTGAAAAACACTTCTTTTAAAAATTCGCCTTTCCCGCCAGCAGCCGAATATTCGCGTTTGTACGCTTCAAGGCAGTGGATTGTATAGTCTATGCCGATTCCTACGGAGACGGCGGCCACCATTGAGGTGCCCAGGTTGAGTTTAATTCCTGTAAAACCCATAACCGCGAAATTTAAAAGTATTGAGATTGATAACGGCGTAATGCCGATAAGGCCTGCGATTAACGATTTGTTTGAAGCGGTAATAATTATAAAAACGCAGATAATGGAGAACAGCATGGAAATAATCTGCGACTGCACGACAAGATCGTTTAACGAACTTTCTACCATAGTTGTGCCGCCGATTGTAACTTGAACGTCGGCTGGAAAATTCGCCGTTACATACCGTTCTATTTCACGCAAAACCGCATGGCTGTCTTCCATTCCGAGCGTACGCAGCTGTACTGTGGATTTTACCGCGGTCGGCTCAAGAGGGTCATTTGCGTAATCGCTTATGTTCCCTGAAAGCAGGACAAGATAATTCGCTATAAGCCTCTGCAATTCTTCGCCTGTTTTTTTGCCGTAACGAGCAGGATCAAACGGAATCTCGTAATAGGAAACGCCTTCGTAATTAATCTGCTTTTTAATTTCCCATACAAGGTCATTTGCGTTCATGCCGAGGGAAGCGCTTGCGGCGCGGTCAAATAAGGCGGCAATGTCTTTTTCAGTGTAGAACTTTTCGCTGTCAGCGCCGGAATCACCGGAGGCGCTGTTATTGTTAATTACAGTGTCGGCAATGCCGCCGAATCCAAAATCGTCAAAACCAAAGCCGAAATCATTATCAAATCCGAAGCCGCCTGAGTTCTGCGATGTTGTTACGCGCAAACCGTCAGGTTTTTCGTTGGCGTTGAAAACCTGATTTATCCGTTTTACAAGATCGGTAAAACCCATTACTTTGCCGGAAAGAGGAACTTTTTGGCGCAGAAAAACGGAAAGCCCGTCCATTGCGTAAAGAGTATCGGGATGCAGAATAATTTCAGGGCTGCCTGAGTGGGCGACTACGCTCACAAGTTTTGAGCCGCCGAACTGTTTTCTGATAAATTCATCGGAACGGTAAATGTCGGTATCCGGCCTGAAGTATTCTACCATTACATTGTCGATAATAAGTTTTGAAAGACCGTATACGGAAAAAGCGATTATAACGGCGGCGAAAAAAAGAACGGTCTTTTTCTTTTGAACGATAATTACAAGATTTTCGGCAATGAAGGCGCTCACGCCGGAATTATCCTTTTCTTCGCTTGAATTTATTTTATCTGAAAGATTTGATATTGGGCGCGGCCCTCTTATTATAAGAAGGGCGGGAATGAGAAAAATCGCAACTGTAAACGCTGACGCCACTCCGAAACTTGCAAAATAGCCGAATTCCCTGCATGGAATTACTTTTGTAAAACAGAATGACAAAAAGCCCGCAAACGTGGTTAAAGCGGCAAGAAACACGGGCTTTCGAATCTTCATAACTACTTCAAGAACAAAATCACGGTGTTCTTCAAAATTCATTTCTTTCCTGCCGCGTCCCGCGATGTAGTGGGTAACGACATGAATGCCGTAAGCGCTGCCGACCGCGACAAGTATGACAGGCAATACTGTGGAAATTACCGAAAGTTTAATGCCGAAAAGCGGCATTGCTCCGACAGACCAGATTACCGATATTAGCACTGTAAGCAAAGGAAGAACCACCGGAGTAAAGGCGCGGAAAGAAAAAAACAGGATAAACAGCACAACAAGAACTACTACCGGAATTAAAAGTTTTAAATCGGCGTTCATCGCCTCGTTTACAGTGGCAACAATGATTGGCATTCCGGTTACATAGACTTCCGACTTTCCGTCAAATATTTCATGAGCGGCGTCCCTTACCATTAAAAATTGTTCTGTTATTTCTTTTGATGCCGCTTGATCGGCGGTTATGGTAAGAGGCACTAAAATCTGAGTTGCGGTAAAATCATCGGAAAACAGCGCTTTCTCGTACATATCCCATGAAAGAAGGCGGCGTTTTAATTCGGTAATTTCTTCCTGCGTGCCGGAAAAATCATCGCCAAGCAGTTTTTCAACAATAATCGCGTCATTGTGAGACGTAATGTAATCGGCGTTGATAACTGAAGTAACCGATCTTACAACGGGTATTTCCTCAATTATCTTTGTATATTCCCTGATACTGTCAAGAAATTCCCGTTCAAAAATAGTGCCGTAAGGCCGCTGAAGCCCGACAAGTATAAAAAACGAGCTCCCGAACATTCTGTCTATCCATTGTGATGTTTCAAGAGCCGGATCATCGGGAGGCACAAAACGCAGGTTGTTGTTGTCAAGCTCGGCTTTTGGCAGTTGACAACAAAAAAAGACCGTTATAACGGCAATAACAGCGGCAATTAACCAAGGGTGTTTGTAAATTTTTATCATATAATGGCTTTCTATGAATATATTATAGTTATAAAAATGTCAAGTCTGCCTGTCTTCCATCTGTTTAGAAACTTCTTCCCACATTTTGATTTTTTCTTCGATCTCGGCGGTACATTCGTCAAGTTTGAGTTTGGTTGTTTTCGCTTTTTCTCCGTTGGAATAAATTTCCGGCGTGGCAAGTTCGCCTTCAATGAGCGATTTGGCTTTTTCCAGTTCTTCAAGCGTTTTTAAAATTTCCGCTTCCTGTTTTTCAAGCCTGCGGATATTGGTCTGTTTTTGTTTTTCAATCGCCCGCGTTTCGCCGGAACTTTTTTGAACGGGAGACGTTTCCGTTTTTTCTTTGCCGTCTTTTTCATTGGCGATTCTGTCAAGATAATACGCGTAATTGCCGTAAAAAAGCCTCGCGCGGGCAGGGCCGAAATCAGGGTCAGGCGTAAGTTCCAGAGTTTTTGTAGAAAGCGCTTCCATAAAATAACGGTCGTGGGAGACAAAGATAATTGTGCCGCTGTATTTACAGAGCGCGTCAAGAAGTATGTCTTTTGAATGAAGATCAAGGTGGTTGGTCGGCTCGTCAAGAATGATGAGGTTAAGCGGTTTAAGAAGCATTTTAAGAAGAGCAAGGCGGCTTTTTTCACCGCCTGAAAGAACGCGGACGCTTTTATACACGTCGTCTCCGCGAAAAAGAAAAGCCCCGAGCATATCGCGTAACTTTGGCGTCAGCGCTGCGGGAGCGTCCGCTTCCATGTACTCGATAACCTGCATTTCGCCGTTTAACGCTTCCGCCGCGTCCTGTGAAAAATAACCTGCGCTGACGCCTGTTCCGTATTTGACGGCGCCTTCGCTGTCGGCGTCCGCGCCCGCGATAATTCTGAGCAGGGTAGTCTTGCCCGCTCCGTTCGGCCCCGCAACCACAAGGCGTTCTTTGGCTTCTATGCAAAGGTCAAGACCGGAAAGCACTTTCCTCTGCCCGTAGCTTTTGCCGACACCTTCCAGAGTAAGTGCGATTTTCCCCGAATGGGGCGCGGACGGGAAAGTGATGTTTATCTTTTTTAACGATTCCGGTATTTCAATGCGTTCCGTTTTTTCAAGACGCTTAACCAGTTCCTGCGCGAAAGCGGCTTTGCTTGCCTTGTAACGAAACCTGCGGATTAGGGCTTCGGTTTTTGCGATTTCTTCCTGCTGTTCGCCGTAACGCTTTACAAGGCTTTCAAGTTCGACTTTGCGAGTTTTTTCGTAAGCGCTGTAATTTCCCGGGTAACGTTTAACTTTTCCCTGAAAGATTTCATATACTTCGTTAACGCACACGTCAAGAAAATACCTGTCGTGAGAAACAAGAAGATAACCGCCTGTAAAAGATGCAAGCCGGTTTTCAAGCCATTCCCTCGCTTCGATGTCAAGGTAGTTTGTCGGCTCATCCAGAAGAAGTATGTCAGGTTTTTCCAGAAGAACTTTTGCAAGAGCGATTCTCATCTGCCAGCCGCCCGAAAACTCGCCTGTATTACGATCTGCGTCCCGCGGGGAAAAACCGAGACCGGAAAGAACCGCGGAAATGTCGGCTTCTCTTATGTAATAGCCTGAGTTTTCAATCTGTTCCTGCAAAAGGTGGTGTTCCTCAACCAGCGCCTTTACGGAAGCCTCATCGCTCTTTGATTTTTCGAGCAATTTGCCAGTTTCTTCCAGCCTGAAAAGAAGGTTATGCGCAAATCCGAAAGCGGTTTCCGCTTCTTCGCGGAGGGTTTTCCCGTAAAGGACAATGCCGCTCTGCGGCAGGTATGAAATGCGGGTTCCTTTCTGTACCGCCCGCTCTCCGCCGTCCGGCTTTATAACGCCGGCGATTACCTTCATTAAAGTGGTTTTTCCGCTGCCGTTTGCGCCTGTCAGGCAGCTGCGGCTGCCTGCCGCCAGACGAAGGGATGCGTCCTTTAGAATATCCCTGTCTGCGAAGGCAAGCGACAAATTTGAAAATTGAACAAAAGCCATATAAAAATCAGTGAGTTATGGGAAATGATGAATCCCTGAAAAAATACAGCACCATAGGAGCGGACGCCCTTCTTGTAACGGTAATGTCTTCAATGCCGAAATCCGGCACTACTTCAAGACGAAGCCCCTGATTGTCCAGACTGTACATGAAGTAAAGATTCCTGTTTGGAGTAACATCCGTCAGCTTGAATGTAAAAGCTCCGGTGTAGCGTTCGGCAAGAGTTGCGGAAATAAAAATGTCCATTAAAACGCGGCCTCTTCCCGAAGATTCAAACGGGATCAGCTGGGGAACCAGAAGATCGAAACCTGTCCATGTAAAATTATTTGATTCCGTAAATGTAATTGTTCCGTAATTATTGCTTGTAAACGCGGGACCCTGGCTGTAAATTGACATATACTGCGCTTCACGCCTTGAATTTTCCTGAAGGATTATGTCGTCAATGTCTGCGGAAAGGGAAGAGAACAGCAGCGTACGCCTTGCCCCTGAACTGTCAATATATTGAACCGCAAGAGTTGTGTTTGTCCGCAGATTCATCTGAAGGTTAGCGCCTTCAAAACGCCATGCGCGTTCTCCGTCAGGAAAAATGCTGTCGTAAACAAATTCCATTTCAACGTCAGGCAGGTATATTTTGGCGATGCCTGTATCCTGCCCGGGATCAAAACGGTATTTTTTTTCCATTTCTGAAATGTCTATCCTTCTTGAATTAACCATTTGCTGATAGAGTTCAGGCGACCATGTTTTTGACAATACCAATTCAAGATCGGGATCAAGAACCGTTTCTCTCCCTGAAACGGGAGCGGCAAGAAGCGGCCCCTCGTTATGGGAGAAAATTTTCAGCCTGTATGAAAAGCAGAAGCCTCTTACGCCGTCATTTGTCAGCACCTGATACCATTCACCTGGCAGCGGCTCCCCCGTCGTGCTTATAGGCGGGTTTCCTTCTACCATATCCAGAATTTTTATTATTTCACCGGGACGCAGGCGGTACACGCGGCGCGAACCGTTGTCTGGAGCGTCCCGGATTGGAAGCCCGTCCTGCATATTTTCAGCGTAAATGGACGCGAATTGCGCAAATTCATCCGCTCTTTTTAAAGCTTTTCTTTTGCTGCCGGAAAACTCAAACAGCGAAAGAGGGATTTCAATTTTTGTTGCGTCACCGTCTTTTCTTGAGGTTTCAGGAACGCCTACTACCCATACACGGTCGATATTTGACCGGATATATACCGGCAGTACCGTGCCGGATAAAATAGGCGGCTCCTCTGTTGTCCACAGCAGAATTCCCCACCCCATCCGTGAACAGGATGAAAGGAATAGTGCTGCTGCAAGCGTGAATAAAATGTAAGTTTGATTTTTTTTATTCAACAACTGCGATTATGTCGGCCATTTTCAGGATTAGGTGTTCTTCGCCGTCAATTTTTATCTGGGTTCCGGCGTATTTGTCGTACATAATCCGGTCTCCATTTTTTACGGTGATCTTTTCTTTTTCCGTACCGGGTCCTGTTTCTACAACCAGCCCCTGCTGAGTTTTTTCCTGGGCTGTATCTGGAATAATGATACCTCCGGCGGTTTTTGCCTCATTTTTTTCGAGTTTCACCAAAACCCGGTCTCCCAAAGGTTTAACTTTCATGTTTTTTTCCTCCGTAAGTTAATTATTATGACTCACTATACAAAAATCATCTTTTATCGTCAATACGGGATAATCTGTCCAGTTCGATGCGGGCGGTCAGATTATCGCTGTCCAATTCCAGCGCGTATTGAAGAGCCAGAATTGAGTCAATCGGGCGGTTAAGGGCGGTTAAACATTTTGCAATACGAATTTGGATTCTTGCCGCAGTTCCGGGATTTTTCGCCTTTGATACCGCAAGCTCGTACTGTTCCAGAGCCTTGGACGGTGAATGCTGCGCTTCCATGAGCCGCCCAAGGTTTGCATGAACCGGCCATTCGGCTTCATCGGTTGGAATTGACAGCATAATATCCTGCGCGTCGTCAAGGTTTCCGTCAAACATCAGTACAAGGGCTTTGTAAATCTTTGTCCATTGTTCCTTAAATTTAAACATTTCCTGACGGTTTAAAAGAATTTTTGCTTCCGAGTAGCTGCGTTGGAATAAAAACAGCCATGCCGCCCATTCGTACATGTCTTCGTTTCCTCCGTGCCGGTCAAGAAGAAGCCATGCTTCTGCTATCTGCCTGCCGAGCGCCCAAGACGGAGCCGTACGCCTGCAAATTTCAAGATCGATAAAAGGATTTTCGGACAGTTGTGATTTTACCGAAGATTGTAAGGTTGAAATCGCTTCAGAAGTTTCCTGCAAACGGCTGCGCCGTATAAGTCCGAATTGTCTGACTAACGCGTCCGTTAAATTGAAGGTGTCGTCCTCCGTATTCACATTAATGAGTTTTTCAAGCCAAAATGCCGCTTCGGCATCATCCTCAGACGTAACTCCAAGGTTGTAAAGGCTTCGCCGGTTTGGAGCGTCCGCAAGAATAAACCAAATCATCCTCGCGCTTTCCTGAAAACCCGCGAGGTAAAGGGCGTCAGCCTGGCGGACAAACGCTTCTTCATCGTTTATCATGAAAAAAAGTTCCGCGCTGCGCTGCAAATCGCCGAAGTCATAGTTAAACTCTGCGGCTAAACGAAATGAATCCGGCGAAGGGAGAAAATAGACAATTGTCTGAATATCGGAAGCCGCGCCCTGATAATCGCCGCGGATAATTTTCAGGATTGTAAGGTCTATTGTAATATCCTGCGTTCCGTCAGAAAAAAGCTGCGCAGGTATGTCTGCCGCCGTCTTTGGATTTCTGAAATCTCCGAGCAGGACGTGAAACGCAATGCGCAATTTGTTAAACGCGGGGTCATTTAAAAGTAAAAGATAATCCCTAAGTGTTACAGCCATTTCGTTGTTTATAGCCGAATTATTTAAAAGGGCTTCGGCGGCGACAGCGATAATAGGCTGAGAAAGCGGAAAAACTTCCAGCGCGTTATTAATGGATTTTTGATAACTTTCTGCGGAAGCGGGATAAATCCGCGCAAGGGCTCTTCTTCGTTTCAGAACGGAAAGCCGCGATTCAACTCCGATTGCCGATTTTTCAATCCTGTCAAGCTCACGGTTCAGCCGTTCATATTCTTTTTCAGTATTTGTTTTCTCTGACTGTATGTCATATTCACGCAAAGCGCGCGCGAAATTGTCTTTTTGCCTTGCGGTTTTTGTCGCGTTTCTTTCCAGTAAATAAAAAACCGTTAAAGCCCCGCCTGCCAGAATGAAAAACGTCAAACCCGCAGCAAGCGTTATGCGCAATGAACGCCCGCTTTTCTTTAACAGGTTCGGCAGTTTCATGTTTTTTCCGGCTCTTGCGTTTTTAAAAGAAGGGTTTTCCTGACGCTGTCCAGAATTCCGTTTATAAATTTGTATGAATCATCGGCGCCGAATTCCCTGCAAATGCCGATGGCTTCGTCAATGACAATGGAAGGATGCATGTCGTTCTGGAACATGAGCGAATAAATTGACATTCTTAAAACGGCAAGATCAACCCGGTTAATGCGCGATATGTCCCAATTTTCCAGGTGATCCTGCAGCATTTTATCAATGTCGTCAATATTTTCGATTACGCCCGCGACCAATGCTTTGGAAAAAGCCGCCGTCCCGCCGTCAAGTCTTTTTTGTTTTTCTTCTTCAAGCCAGGAAAAACATACAAGTTCTTCCAACGGAACACGGCGGCTCCTGCTGCTTGACGAAGATTCCCAAAAATAAAGGGCCTGAAAAGCAAGAATACGGCTTTTTCGTCTGGAAGCCATGCTTAAAAGTTAAGATTGTTTTCAAATATCTGGAACGATCTGCTTGTTCTTAATTCTTTGATTAATTCTTCTGTGGCCTGAGCTAAAATTGTCTGCTGTCTGTATTCAAGCATTCTCTGCCCGATATAATCCTTTACGGTTAATCTTGTTCCAAGACGGAGGATGTCGTCCAGTTCAAGATTCTTTTGCGCGTAATTTTCCGTAATTTTTATAATTTGAAAACCTTGAACGCCTTCAATCAGGGAAGATATTTGCCCCTGCCTTAATGAAAATGCGGTATTCATTAAATCTGTACCTACAGCATTTCTCGCTTCCTGGTTTCTTGGGAGATACCCCGCGTCTCCTGCCTGATAACCTGAATTCGGCGCTACGCTGCGCGCCGCAACTTCGTCAAATTTGCTGGGATTTGTACCGATTTCACGGACTATACGATCCGCGGTTTCTTTGGCCTTTGAACGGGAGGCGGCGTCAGGCCCATAGGGAACCTGGATCACGGAAAAACGGACAGTGTCAGGGCGGACAAGTTCCCCTCTTAAAAGGGTGTACTCAGCCGCGATTTCCGCATCTGTAGGTGGTTTTATTGTATTAATAAGACTTTCTTTTTTAAACATCAGATATTTTTGTGATATTAACTGCTTACGGAACTGATCCCTGTAAGCCTGTAATTCCATTCCGAATTCATTTCTTACAGCCTGGGCGAACTCCGCGTCTGTCGGCTGGCGTCCGATATTTTGAGCAAGCATACTCCTGAGTTCCTGAATGTGTTGATTTATTTCATTATCGGTAACGATGATTCTGTCACGTTCCGCAGCCTGTAAAACCAGCCGTTCATTTATCATCGCGTCCAGCACTTGCCGTTTTTCATTTTGATTCAAAGGCCTTCCTGTTGCTTTTTCCACGTTTTCTATTTCCGTGCGCATCTGCCTGACTGTAATTGATTCGGTTCTGATAAGGTTAACTGTAGCAACAGTCTGTAAATCAGCCTGTGAAAAGCCGTAAACCGCGATTAGGGTTGACAAAATCAATAAAAATATTATTCGTTTCATAAACATTCCTTATATTTTAATATATCACAAATTAAACAATTAGTAACAGGAAAGGTTAAATAAGAACCGCACGAATACGGCGGACTCCCGCGGAAGATGATTGTTCTTTTTGTATGTTGAATTTTCCAAGTATGCCGGTCTTTTCCACGTGAGGGCCGCCGCAGACTTCCTTGGAAAAAAAGTCCGACTTTGAATTGCCGATAGTGTAGACTTTTACCTGCGATTCGTATTTTTCCCCGAACAGCGCGACAGCTCCGGATGCTTTCGCCTCTTCTATACTCATTGTTTCCAGAAAAACAGGCAGGTTCTTTTTAATTTGTTCATTGACAATGTCTTCGGTTTTTTTAATCTGTTCCGCCGTCATCGGCGCGTCATGGGCAAAATCAAAACGAAGCCTTTCCGCCGTGATATTGCTTCCTTTCTGCGCGACATGGTTTCCAAGAACCATTCTTAAAGCCTGATGCAAAAGGTGGGTTGCGCTGTGGTATTTAACAGCCATTTCCCCCTGATCTTCAAGGCCGCCTTTAAAAGAGCCGATCTGGGAACGCGAAAGTTCCTGATGTTTTTTAAAAGATTCGTCAAATTCCTCTCTGTTTACCTTCATTCCGTTTTCCGCGGCAAGTTCTTCCGTTAATTCAATCGGGAAACCGTAAGTGTCGTAGAGTTTAAAGGCAAGCCGTCCGGACATGATTTTTTTAGGGTCTTTCAGCAGGTTTACAAGGAGTTTTTCAAATTCATGTTCGCCTTTTTGCAGGGTTTCCATGAATTTTGCCTGTTCTTTGTCAAGTTCACTTATTATTAAAGAGCGGTTTTCATCAAGTTCGGGGTAAGGTCCCTTGAATTTTTCAATTATTACTTCCGCTATTTGGGAAAGTTTTATTCCCTCTCCCGTAAGTTTACGCCCATGCCGTACCGCGCGTCTTATCAGACGGCGCAAAACATAACCTGCCCCTACATTTGACGGCGTAACCGCTTTCGGATCGCCCAAAATGAAGGTAGACGAGCGCACGTGATCGGCAATAATCCTTATAGAACGGTCTGTTTCGCTGTTATCCCCGTATTTACAGTTGCAGGCCGCCTCAATGGCGGAGATGATCGGGGTAAAAATTTCGGTATCGTAGACTGAGGACTTCCCTGTAAGGACTGTAACAGTCCTTTCAATTCCCATTCCCGTATCTACGCACTTTCTTTCAAGAGGTATGTACTCTCCCGCGGCGTTTTTATTGTACTGCATGAACACGTCGTTCCAGATTTCCAGCCATTTGCCGCAGGAACAACCCGGTTTACAGTCGGGACCGCAGGGTTTTTCACCCATGTAATAGAACATCTCGGTATCCGGACCGCAAGGACCGGTCGATCCGGCGGGTCCCCACCAGTTATCTTCTCTCGGCAGGTAGGATATCCTGTCAATTCCCAAACTTTTCCAGATTGCGGCTGATTCTTCATCACGGGGGATGTTTTCTTCGCCTTCAAAGACTGTTACCCCAAGTTTTTCCGCGGGGATATTGAGCCACTGTTCGGATGTAAGGAATTCGTAACTCATTTTAATGGCGCCGTCTTTAAAATAATCACCGAGCGACCAGTTACCGAGCATTTCAAAAAAAGTAAGATGGCTTGTGTCGCCGACGCTTTCAATATCACCCGTACGGATACATTTTTGATAATCTACAAGCCTTTTTCCGGCCGGATGAGCTTCTCCCAGAAGATAGGGTACAAGCGGGTGCATGCCGGCTGTGGTAAAGAGTACAGTGGGGTCGTTTTCGGGCAAAAGGGACTTTCCCTGTATCTGGACATGTCCTTTGGAAACAAAGAAATCAACGTATTTTTTTCGAAGCTCGTCGGCGTTCATGCCCACATACTAACAAAATTGCAATATTTGTACAACTGCGATTGAAAAAATAATAAAAATGTCATAAAATATCAAATAAGGGGATTATATGGCTGCAGAAGACATAATGGACAAAGTATTTCATTTATTTTCAAATGACGGCTTGGTAGACGAAAAGCAGAATATGCTGAAGGGCATAGGGAAAGAGCTTAGCCAAAATAAATATGCAAAATTTTTCCGGGTAAGAAGCGAGGAAGTTGATCCTTCTTTTTCGGCGTTTTTATTTTCCGTATATAAAATTATTTACCCAATAAAAGAATTCTACAAAGATGAAAAAAAATTGGCCAAACTGAAAGGTTTGGTTGTCGAATCATGCATTGATAAAAATATTCAGGAAACAATAAGACAGCTTGATAACGCAACATTGGATGAAAAAATTAAAACTATGACAGGAGAAAATGTTATTGCGGAAATTCAGGCGAATGTGGAAAAACTTGTCAACCAGTTTGATCAAGACAAGATTTATACTGTTAACCGCCGTTATGAACTTGCGGGAGCTTTAGGGCAGTTTATAAGATACAACTTTGCTGGATTTTTCAAGAGATTTGACAATCATTTTGCGGACGGAAGTTTTATTATTGAACCGAAATTTCCGGCGATAAAAGCCATTCTTATTGTTGACCAGGTCGGTGATTTTCTTACGGTTACCCAGCCCCTTAAACCGGAAGACGACTGGGCAGGCCTTCTTAATCTGCTTAAAGCCTGCGAAGGCAAAGACCTTGTAAACGTTGATCAATTCTGCATGATGATTAAAACAATCAGGGAAATACACATGTCTAAAATACTGGAATTGATGATACAGTACACGTTAAGAAACCCTGTTTGGCAGTGGAAACATTCATCCATCCGTGAAACGGCCGGAGACGATTGGCTTGACGCGAAAAAAGCGGAAGCCTATGCGTATATTGCTAAAATCAACAACGCCAAAAAGAACAACCAGATAAAAATGCTTTTGAACCAGATTTTTGAATCATCAGACCTTAGCAGGCTGGAAAATTATACCGTACAGAACAGCGAAGCCTACCGCAGGAAAAGAGTGGATTATTTCCAATATGCCGAAGGGTTGAACTACCTGAAGGCGTTTATTGATGATTACATTGTAAAGGAAATAAAGGAAGTCTGTGATATTCTATTAATTCGCGGCCAATGGACAAATAACAATATGTCAAAGGAAATGAGCGAAGCCATGCATCAGTTGGAAGCGGCTATTGAAAAAATTACGGTTCTTGACAATGTTATGGGAGAAGACGGCGCTGACGGTTCACGTTTACGCGCCGCGATGCTCAGGGTTGACCGTGATCCTACACAGGCGCGTTACATTAATGTAATAGTAGGCAAAAACAACGACCAGGCGCTTGATATAATCAGTGAGGCTGTTCAATACATGATCGTAATCGGGAAACACATGAAAAACCTGATTGAGGATATTCAGAAAAAACATCCCGAACTTCTTATAAACTGGAGAGAGTTAAATCTGGCTTCCAAGGAACCGCTGCCTCAAAGAATGGTGGCGGATTTCAAAAAAATCAATTATTTTGTTCAATTAATGCATTTATGCACCCACGATTAAAATAATTTTTACTAATTACCCGCTTGTAAAAAGCGGGAACTTATTGTAGAATTGCTTTAGCGGCAGGGGAAAACCCTGTACGCTTTATTTTCTGCAAAAAGAGGAAATCATGGAAATTCAGGTTCAGGAACTCATTGATAAGATAAAAAAAGACGGGGTCAATGCTGCGTCGGAAGAAGCCTCAAAAATAAAAGCGGAAGCGGAAGCGGAAGCAAAACGTATTTTAGAGTCCGCCAAAAAAGAAGCGGAAAGCATCGTAAGCCACGGGAAACAGGATGCCGAACGTTCCGAAAAAGCCGGTATTGCCGCGCTGGAACAGGCCTCCCGTAATCTGGTTCTTGCGTTTAAAGATGAAATCCAGGCCTTGTTGGATAAAATTATCAGCGAGCACGTCGCCAGCAACTATAACGATGATGTTCTGAAAGCGGCGTTGCCGGAATTGCTTAAGTCATGGGCAGCGAAAGGCGGCGATGATCTTGCTGTAATTTTACCGGAAGAACAACTGTCAAAGTTAAAGAGTTTCTTCAGTGAAAAACTTACAAAAGATTTATGGAAAGGCATCGAATTAAAATCCAACCGCAGATTAACTTCCGGTTTCCGTATTTCCAATAAAGAAGGTTCCGTTTATTACGATTTTTCCGCAGAAGCGGTTGCCGGTCTTCTTTCCGCCTATTTAAATCCAAAATTGGCTGAAATACTAAAAAATTCATCAAAAGGAATATAACAGGTGGGATCGTACTATTACCTAATGGCTCAGCTTCCTTTCCTTATATACGAGCAAAAGCCGCATATTTCTTCGGACGCTTTTAAATCTATGGCTGAGTCGCTTATGGACAAGGAAGATTCTAAATTATTGGAGCATCTGTCGCTTGATCCTGATCCGATAAAGGCGGGAGAAGGCCCTTCGTATGCGGAAGCGCCGCCGTCTACAGGCTGTGATTTTATTGACGGTTGGCGTGAATGGGAAAGGACTTTAAGGCTTAACCTCGCGAAATACCGCGCGATTCACACAAAAAGGGAAAACACTTCCGCGCTTGAACCGCCCTATATGCCGGTAGACGCTGTAGCCGCCGCCGTAAAAGCTGTAACAGGCGACAGTTCTCCTCTTGACGCTGAAATATTAATTGACAAAGCCCGCTGGAACGCAATTGATACATTAGCCGGTAATGACTATTTTACCCGCAATAGTGTTTTTGCCTATTTTCTAAAACTTTTATTGATTGAGCGCCGTCAGGCATTCAATGTTGATAAAGGGTTTTCCGAATATAAATCTCTGTACGCTGAAATTATTGAAAGCGCGCATAATTCCCTGGGAGTACCTAAATGATAGGAACAAAAGGAACTGTAACAGGCGTTAACGGCAACATGGTTAGCGTCCGTTTTGACGGAGTTGTATCCATGAACGAGGTCGGTTATGTAAAAGTTGCCGACAAGCGGTTAAAAAGTGAAGTTATCCGGATTCGCGGTGAAATAAGCCAACTTCAGGTTTTTGAAATTACCAAAGGCATTACAATCGGCGATGAAGTTGAGTTTACCGGAGATATGTTGTCTGTCGAACTTGGTCCGGGTCTTTTGGGTCAGGTATATGACGGCCTTCAAAATCCGCTGCCTCAGCTTGCCCAGGCAGCCGGTTACTTCCTTGAAAGGGGCGTTTACATGGACGCGCTGTCGGCGGAGCCGACGTGGGAATTTACGCCTCATGTAAAGGGAGGCGATAAAGTGGAACGCGCCGATACGCTTGGAACCGTACCTGAAGGTTCGTTTACCCACCGTATCATGGTTCCGTTTTACCTTTACGGGGCTTTTACCGTTTCATGGGTAAAACCGAAAGGTTCTTACAATATCCGCGAAACAATTGCGGAACTGACCGATGAAAAGGGAAACAAATTCCCGGTAACCATGAGTTTCCGCTGGCCCGTAAAAAGAGCGATAGACTGCTATCAGGAAAGGCTTAAACCTGTAGACCCTATGGTTACCAGAGTCCGCCTTATCGACACTTTTTTCCCTGTAGCGCGCGGCGGCACGTACTGTATTCCCGGCCCGTTCGGCGCGGGTAAAACCGTTCTCCAGCAGATAACGAGCCGTTTTGCCGATGTGGACATCGTAATTGTTGCAGCGTGCGGAGAACGCGCCGGCGAGGTTGTCGAAACGCTTAAAGAATTCCCCGAATTAAAAGACGAAAGAACAGGCCGTTCTCTTATGGAACGGACAATAATTATTTGTAATACTTCTTCCATGCCGGTCGCCGCGCGCGAAGCGTCTGTTTACACGGCGGTAACCCTTGCCGAGTACTACAGGCAGATGGGATTAAACGTCCTTCTTCTTGCGGACTCCACAAGCCGCTGGGCGCAGGCTATGCGTGAAATGTCAGGCCGCCTTGAGGAAATCCCCGGTGAAGAAGCGTTCCCCGCCTACATGGAATCCACAATCGCCAACTTTTACGAAAGAGCGGGTATTGTGCGTCTGCGTGACGGAACTTTCGGCTCCGTTACAATCGGCGGAACGGTAAGCCCCGCGGGCGGTAACTTTGAAGAACCTGTAACGCAGGCGACATTGAAAGTAGTCGGAGCGTTCCACGGGCTTTCCCGTGAAAGATCGGACGCCCGCAAATTCCCCGCCATCCATCCGCTTGATTCATGGTCAAAGTACAAAGGAATTATAAACAGCGAAAAAGTCGGTTATGCCCACGGTTTTATGCGCCGGGGCAGCGAAGTTGAACAGATGATGAAGGTTGTCGGCGAAGAAGGAACAAGTATCGAAGACTACATTATTTACCTTAAAGGCGAGCTTATCGACTCTGTTTATTTCCAACAAAACTCATTCGACGCTGTAGACGCCGCCGTAAAACCGGAGCGGCAAATTTATGTATTCGCAAAACTGCTTTATGTTCTTGCTTCCATGTTTACATTTACCGACAAAAACGAGGCGAGAAGCTGGTTTAACAGACTCAGGCAGAAATTCCTTGACTACAACGGCTCCGAATGGAAAAGCGAACGTTTTAATAATCTTGAGGCGGAAATAAGAAAAGCCTTGGATGAGCAATCAAAAGGCATAGATAAATCTGCCGAGAAATACCTATAGGCCGGGGGAAACATGAATAAAGTTTATAGCAAAATAGAATCCATAACAGGAAGCGTAATTACAGTTAAGGCTGAAGGAGTGCGTTACGGAGACCTTGCGGAGGTTGATACCGTATTCGGAACATCGCTTGCGGAAGTAAACCGTTTGAACGGCGACATTGTTTCTTTGCAGGTTTTTGCCGGAGGCCGCGGTATCTCCACAGGCGACACCGTCCGTTTCCTCGGACATCCGATGCAGGTTCCGTTTTCCGAGAACCTTATGGGAAGGGTTTTTTCCGGTTCAGGAAAACCCCGCGACAACGGACCCGCGTTACACGAAAACCTTATACCAATCGGCGGTCCTTCCGTTAACCCTTCACAGCGCATTATCCCGCGCAAGATGATCCGCACGGGTATCCCGATGATTGACCTTTTTAACACTCTTGTCGTTTCACAGAAACTGCCGATTTTCTCGGTGTCCGGCGAGCCGTACAACGAATTGTTGGCGCGTATCGCAATGCAGGCGGAAGTAGACGTTATCATACTTGGAGGCATGGGGCTTAAATACGACGACTACCTCTACTTTAAAGATACGCTTGAAAACGGAGGAGCGCTGGCGCGTACAGTCATGTTTATACATACTGCAAGCGACCCCACAGTAGAATGCCTTATGATACCTGATATGTCCCTTGCCGTAGCAGAACAGTTTGCGCTTCAGGGCAAGGACGTACTCGTTCTTCTTACCGATATGACAAACTTTTCTGACGCGATGAAGGAAATCTCGATTATTCAGGAACAGGTTCCTTCCAACCGCGGCTATCCGGGAGACCTTTACAGCCAGCTTGCAAGCCGTTATGAAAAAGCTGTCGACTTTGATACCGCAGGTTCTATTACTGTCCTTGGCGTTACGACAATGCCCGGCGACGACGTAACACACCCTGTCCCCGATAACACCGGGTACATTACGGAAGGTCAGTACTATCTTAAAAACGGCCGCATCGAGCCTTTTGGTTCTCTTTCACGGCTTAAACAGCAGGTTAACGGAAAAACCCGCGAAGACCACCGCGCCCTTATGGACGGCATGATTAAGCTTTATTCCGCTTTCAGGGACACAATGGAAAAGAAAGCGATGGGCTTTATTATGACTCCGTGGGACGAAAAACTTCTCAAATACGGTGATATGTTTGAAACAAGGATGATGGACCTTTCGGTCAACATACCGCTTGAAAAAGCGCTTGAACTTGGCTGGGAAATATTATCCTCGTGTTTTAATCCCGAGGAAACAGGGTTAAGAACGGAACTGATAAATAAATTCTGGCCGCGTAATAATTAGGATGGGGCAATGGCAAAAATAAGGCTCACAAAAAACGAGCTGAAAAAACAAAAAGATTCTCTTAAAATGTACAGGCGTTATTTGCCGACGCTGATGCTTAAAAAGCAGCAGCTGCAGGGAGAAATACGCCTAACGGAAATGCGGCTTAAAGAACTGCAGGCTGCAAGAGAAAACATGGATGAATCTTTTAAAACATGGATTGCCGTTTTCGGCGAGACAGGTTTTTTTACAAAAAATATTTTAAGGATAATCAGCCTGCGCACAGGTCACGGGAATGTGGCCGGCGTTGTTATTCCCATTTTTGAAGGCGCTGATTTTGAAATTACGCCTTACGATCTTGCGCGGACTCCGGCATGGCTTGATAAAGCTGTAGAGGCGATGGAAAAAGTCCTGCTGCTCGATCTGGAAGCGCAGGTTGTGGAAGAACAGCTTAAAAGGCTTGATAAGGAACTGCGTACAACAACCCAGCGCGTTAATCTTTTTGAAAAGGTAAAAATTCCGGAAGCCAGGGGAAATATTAAAAAAATACAGGTTTATCTGGGCGATCAACAGACTGCGGCTGTTGTGCGCGGCAAGATAGCGAAAAGCGGAACCGAGAAGGCGGCGAAATAATGATTCTACCCATGAAAAAAGTGTGCCTTATGGTACAGCAAAATAAACAGAATGAAGCCCTTTTAAAACTGCGTGAAGTAGGGGTAGTGCATATTGAAAAAAGCGTTCCTCAGGACAGTGTTTCAAAATTTGTTGAACGTAAAGTAAAGATAGAAAGCGCTATCGGGCTTTTAAGCGAAATAAAAGTTCCAAAAAAGAAAAAGAATCAGCCTAAAGCTCCTGTAAATATTACACGGAATGTAAGTTCAGCCAAACGCCGTGGCAGAAGGTCAACCGATATTTTCGGCACAGAGGAAGAAGAACCTTATTCGCTGGATGCAGTAAGGGGTTCATCAAGACCGTATCTTCCGGATTTAATTATCGGCATTAACAGGGAGCGTAAAACATTACAGGAACGTATTAGTTATCTTGGAAGGGAAATCGCGCGCATTAAACCGTGGGGAGAATTTGATCCTTCTTCGATAAAAGAGCTGTCTCTGAAACTGCCTGTTTTTCTTTATGAACTTACCTATGAAGCGTTTTCCGCGATAGGCGAGGACGCGCGTTTTATAATTATAGACAAAAATAAAGCGGTAATACGCCTTATGGTTTTTGATGCGGAACTGCCGGGGCTTACGCCGATATCTCTTCCTGAAAAATCTTTAAGCGCTCTTTTAAATGAAATAGATGAAATAAAGATGGATATTGAAGAAATTGACGCAAGGCTGAAAACCTTTACAGATCGCGTTCCCGCGCTTCGCAAGGAAATGGAATCTGTTGAAAAAGAAATCGAATTTGACAACGCCTCTGCGGTTATGGAAGAAGTGGGCGATGTACCTGCGGAATTCGGACTCTGCTATTTAACAGGATATGTTCCGGCGGAAGATATGAACCGCCTGAAAACCGCAGCGTCGGCAAACGGCTGGGCCATTTCGGTGGTTGATCCTGATGAAACGGATGATGCCGTTCCTACAAAACTTAAAAACAATAAATTTGTTAACCTGTTAAATCCGATTACGGATTTCCTTGGGATAGTTCCCGGTTACCGTGAAGTTGATATTTCGTTATGGTTTCTTTTCTTCTTCTGTATTTTCTTTGGAATGATCTTCGGAGACGCGGCTTACGGCATAATTCTTTCGCTTATTGCGCTGTTTGGCATTTTAAAAACGGCGAAAAAAGGAGTTCCGCAGCCTCTTAAAATGCTTTTACTGCTGGGAATTTTCAATACGGTATGGGGTATTTTTACCTGTTCGTGGTTCGGCGTTGATCCTGAAAAAGTCCCTGAAGCGCTGCAGAAAATTTCACTGTCGTATTTTTCAACGGTAAAAACTCCAAGTGTTTTAGTCGATCAAAACCTGCAAATTTTCTGTTTCTCCCTTGGTTTGATTCAGCTTACAATCGCCCATTTAAACGGAATTGTCAGGCACATAAAATCCCTTAGGGTGTTCGCTGAAATCGGTTCAATTGCGATGTTATGGGGAATGTTCAATGTGGTGCTTTTCCTTGTTGTAAGCAAGGAAGAGCGTCCTATTCCTCTTTTGCCCGTTTCGGTTTATTTGCTTGGCGGCGGTTTTATACTGACATTTATTTTTGCTTCTTATGAGGGAAGTATAGCTCAGTCATTAATAAACAGCTGTAAAAACATAATTTCAGTTGTTTTGGGTATTACGAATGTTTTTTCGGATATTATGTCGTATATCAGGCTTTGGGCTGTCGGCCTTGCAGGCGCTTCAATTGCCACGACTGTAAATACAATGGCAGGCCCGATGCTGGGTAATTTCCTGATTTTTGCGGGAATAATCCTGCTTGTTTTCGGACATGGTCTTAACCTTATACTGAACGTACTGTCGGTTTTGGTTCATGGAGTGCGTCTTAATACATTGGAATTTTCATCGCATGTAGGGTTAACCTGGTCGGGTACGGCCTACAGACCCTTTGCGGAGAAGAAATAGACTGACTGATATTCACGGGAATATTGGTAAAATTGTTATATAAAGGAGTAGAGTATGAACTTAGGTTTATTGGGAGCCGGTTTGGTCATGGGTATCGCGGCTATAGGATCGGGTTTTGGTATTGGAATTGCGGGACAGGCGACAATCGGCGCATGGAAAAAGTGCTATATTGGCAATAAACCGGCTCCGATGATGCTTCTTGCATTCGCGGGCGCGCCTTTAACCCAGACATTTTACGGGTTTATCTTAATGGGACAGATGAGGGATGCCGCTGCCGCAAATCCGGCGAATACATGGCTTTATATTGGTTATGGTATCGCTTCTGGTTTTGCCATAGGATTTTCCGCCATATTCCAGGGAGCGGCGGGAGCCGCAGCAGCGGACGCGCAAGCCGAGACAGGCAAGGGATTTGCCCAGTATATCGCGGTTGTCGGTATTGCGGAAACTGTCGCGCTCTTTGCAATGGTTCTTACGATGATAAGCCTGTAGACGAAATATAACCGCTTGCAGCGGCCATACATCGTCTACAGTTACGATAAGCAGGCATTTAAACGCCGCTTATCGAAGCGGTTTACGACATTCTGCCTTCGGCATAACGTCGTAAACCGCCATTATGTATTTAAATATTTAAATATTCAGCGAATAATATACGAAAATTGACTGTTTAATAACTGCAACGACTTATTCTAAAAATTTTTTATTTCTTTTGAATTACGACCGAGGAGAGAATCGAACTCCCGACCAATAGCTTAGAAGGCTATTGCTCTATCCACTGAGCTACTCGGCCTTGCCTGTAGGCTTCTTTATTATACAATTTACATCTTAAGTTTGTCTATCAGCAGTTCCTTAAATTTAGCCGCCATTTTATTTTCAGGCTCCAATGCAAGCGAATTCTCGCAGTCGGCAAGAGCCTGCGGATAATCTCCGATGTGGTAATAGGATTGAGAGCGCCTGAAAAGACAAAATGACTGATAGGGATAAATTGAAAGGGAAAGCGTATAATCATCAATGGCGGATGAATACTGTTTTAAAACGGAATACGCTACAGCCCTGTAATAGGCAGCTTTATATGATTTTTCATCCAATTCCAGGGCAGAACTGAAATCTTCAATGGCTTCTTTGTAACGCGAATTGGCAAAGTTTGCCATTCCCCTGTGTTTATAGATAATCGAACATATTGCTTTGTTCGGTTTTAATTCAAGGATTTTACTGTACTGGCTTATCGCTTCGTTAAACCTGTTTTGATTATGCGCCATTAACGCGGTTACAAGAAGATCGTCTATGGAAACATTATCATTTTCAATGTAAATATTCTTAATATCGGCGTCTGTATGCTGTTGATTTTTTCTTTTATGTTCATCCGCGAAAAGCGGCTCGTCAATTGATTCTTCAATTTTTTGAAAAAAGCTTTCCCGCCGTTTTTCAAGTTCTTTGCTGTATTTTCGCTGGTAATTCCTGATTTCCTGAAAAATTATATCCGCCAGTGAAAGGCTAGCGTTTACAGCCGCGAGTTTTCTTTTCATCGGTTCGTCAAACGGACTGAATTCGGTTTTATAAATTATTTCATGTTCAACTTCCGCCCAGGCATCCTGTAATATGGTGCGTATCTGGATTTCCGCCATATCTGTTCCGGGATAACCGTTTTCGTCTATGATTGACTGCGGTATTTTTACCAGTATGTGCGTGGATTCATAGCCGAATTCCTTAAAAGAGTAGTGGCCTTTTCTTTCCGTTTCTATAATGTCAAAATTTTCCCTTATAAGGTTTTCCGCGGCGCTTAAATCCTCAATAAAAGGGCAGATAATACGGATACCCAGAAGGTCAGTGATCTTGGGGTTCTTTTCACCCATTTTTAAGAGACGCAGATATTTATAAAAATAGCTTTTAAAATTTTTTATACGGCTGCTGATGACAGGGCTTGAATCAAGAGCGGAAAGTATCTGTTCAATACGCTCTTTTATGTCATTTACTACAAGATGACGAATATCATTATACCGGCTGTATTCTTTTCTTAAGGTATTTTGATCCGGTGAGGCGGTTAATACTATGATTTCTTCATTATTATCCATTTTCTCTATATTAAAAATTAAAAAACCCAGCACAATGGTGCTGGGTTTTTCTGAACATTCTCAAATCCCTCAACTATTGCTGTTGTTGCTGCCGATCAGGGCTGTTAAACGGAAGTTCAGAAGCCTGTTTTTGGGTATCAAGATAACGAAGTACCTGATTCCGTCCGAACTGCTCCATCTCCCATACTTTGCGGGCTGTTTCACGATCGTAGATAATATTCCAGATAGCTTCATCTTCGATATCACGTTCTTGATCAAGAACCGCAAGGTCGTAGATTACTCTTACATCTTTGAAATATGTAATGAAATCTCCGCCTTCTTTGGCGGCATCACGCTGGATAAGGAAGCCGCCGAATTTAATGAACGGTGTTGAAGTCGGATAAAGAGGATAAATCCTGATATCGCGATTCCTTACTTCCTGTATATACGCGGGGTTATTCCAGATAAGTTCTCCCCATCCGTCGAATTCAAGATAACCCATAAATATATTTCTGGAATTACCCTGGCTGTCGATTATGATTGTGGAAAGCCCATGGGGGAAATTAAGACCGTAAACATTGACCGCTATTGATTTAATAACAGCGACATTCTTAATAACGCCGTATGCGGGCTGTCCGTCTTCCTGAGACTCAAAACGGCTTTTTCCTGTGATGCCATTGCCGTCTGATTGAATAGAACCGTCATCACCGATAGTCGCTCTGGGTTCAAACGCCGGAATTTCAAAAGGCGGCTTAATTATTGCCCATGCGTTATGCGGCTCTACAGGAAAACGCACCCTGACGCCCATTACAGTGTCAAACTGTTTGGAAGGGGCTTCCCTTGTATAGCTAAGGGAAATATTTTCAACAGTTCTGGACGATGAAGCCAGAAGTATTTCCCAATTTTCGATGGCAAGAGATGTTCTCATTACCGCTTTTTGCTGGGTAGTAAAACTGCCGCCGGCTACATGAGAATAATCCATCATTGTCTGACGGTTCTGATTAGGACGGTCATTGGTATCATTTTCACCTACCCTGACACGAATATCCGCTTTAAGCTTGGTAAAGTCGATAAGTACACCTTCCTCGGCAAACAACGGACCCGCTAACATCGTAATTACGACAAGAATGAGCATTTGTTTCATGCACAGCTCCTTTTAATACACTTCTTTTAAAAATTCTCTTCTAACTTAATTTTATTGAATTTATAATATTTTGTCAACGACAAAACATTAAATTCCCATTTTTTAAGTTTCCCGATACTAAAATATTCGGTAAAACTGCGCTAAAACTACATAGAGGCTAAACACCCCCGTAGCCGAATTCTTCAATATAGATGACTCTGCCTTCAATAAAGAACCGGACATCCTTTACGTATGAAAAATTCCTTAAAATTCCGTTGTACAGCGTCCAAAAGTTATCAAGCGTCCTTCCGCCTTCCTCAGGCGGTAAAGCGGCGGCTTCCGAAAAATTGACGTAAACCACCCCGTTCCTGTACAAAAGAGACTTGAGTCTTGTTTCTCTCGGGAAAAGAGGCAGCAATTCAGGGGAAACAGGCCCCAAAAGCATCTCTTCCGTGTACCGGATAATATCACCCTCACGTGATTTGGAGTGTTTCAACATCCGGTCTTCTACAACGATAACCCCGTCATTAATAGTATAAAATACAAAGGTTCTTCGCGCAAGTCCCAAATATAAGAATTCAGCCAGCGCCGCGATACTTATAACGGCGATGAAAAACAGGCGGCGTTTAAGCGCTGACGACAGGAAACCCGCCGCGGCTCTAAAAATCGTACTGATAAAAGAGTTCATTAATGTTCAAAAATACCGATAAAATCTGTTATTCCATTGTACAGTGAATTGGTAAACTTCCGCAAGCCTTCACTGCTGGTCATAAGCGCCATATCCTGCGGGTTTGAAAGAAAACCAAGTTCCACAAGGACAGCAGGCATGTGGCTGTTTCTGACTACAAACCAGTCGTTTGCCTTGCGTCCTCTGGAAGGTATGGAATTACCGAATGATTGTCCAAGCCCTTTGAGAATGGAATCCGCAAGAAGGATGCTTTCCGTAGTAAATTCTTCCTCCAGCATTGCGTTCAATATTGAATTAATATCCGCTGAAAAATTATGCTGGGAAGGGTTTATGAGGGTGCGTTTGTACCCGGACGTTATATGCCAGACTTCGTAACCGCGCGCACTGGGATTTGCGGCTTTATTTGCGTGAATGGAAATAAAAATCACTGCCTCATTTTCCTTGACGGTTACCGCGTTTGCCATATCGGAGCGTTGATCCAGGGAGCGGTACACGTCCGTTTCTCTGGTCATCAATATTCTTTTATCGGGGTAAGTCCGGCTCAAAAGGTCTCTTAACTCAAGGGCGGCTTTAAGAACGACGTCCTTTTCGTATATTTGAGTTGTTTTTCCGTTAATAACAGCGCTTCCCACTGCTCCGGAGTCCCTTCCTCCGTGTCCGGGATCGATGATGATAACGGCAATGCGGAAACGGGAGGCGTCTTTTTCATACAGGCGGGTAAATGTGTTCTTTAACTCGGAAACAAACGCTTCGGGAAAAACAAGCTGTCCGTTATTGCTGTAAGGCAGCGGAACGTTAAAAACTTCATGGTTGTTAAACAATAAAAATCCGGTTTGTCCTGCCGCAGAAGCTGCGGAAAAAGAACCGTAGTGTTCTCCCATATAAAAAACGCCGCTTCGGAACAACGGATCCCAGCGGAATTGCACTTTGTCATTTTTTGAAATTGAAGACAGCGCTCCTATTGTTTCATCAAGGGAAAGGGAATATACAGAGAAGGAAGTAAAAAACAGGAGGCAGAAGAGTAATGGTTTAAGAATGTTGTTCTTTTTCATTGATTCCCAAATTCTCGATGTAATAGACAGCTCCCTGGTATCCGCCGCGGATAAAGGCGGCCCAAAAAGAATGTCCAAGCATTACTTTATTTTCGGCATTTTTTTCGGTTAAAGGAAGGGAAAAACCGGTCAATAAACGGATTACTTCAAGATTTTCTTCGATTGTCCTGCCCATGTAGTCTTTTAAATTTGAGGAAGTAAAGGCCGGAAAGGGAAAAATGCCTAAAGACGCGGTAATGCCATCATGAGGAATAGGGAAGTCGGGGATATGCGAAAGCGCCGTTTTTATTTCACCTGTTAATTGAAAAGCGTCCGGAGGGAAAGCGGCGGTTGATGACAAAAATTCTTTGGTTTGCGGGTCCGCGGGATCAAGTTTTATTAAAATTGAGCGCGCCGCCATTTCCGCCGCCTCTACGGCGCCTTTTCTTTGCGGCGCGCAGGATAGAATATTGCCGCATTTTGTTACATTGTTTTCGGGAAACGAAACTTTTCCGCCTTCCGAAATTCGCAAAAAAACGTCTTTTATATGATTCCGCTTTTTCGCCTGTTCAATGCCGCTTATGGTTTTTACTGTTCCCGGAATGGAGATAAACGCCCTTTCCGCGCAAGTCCAATTTTTTTCAGGGACAAGTCCCTGCGGCTTTTGCCCCATGGCGGCAAGTATTGCGCCTTTAATCGGCTGCGCTCCGGAAGAATAGGGGTAGGTCCAGCCGGACATATACCCGCCTGAAAGACGCGCCGCGATTTCGCCGATCATTGGCCCGTTAGCTGTTAATTTAATATCGCCCTTTGCCGCACCGATATTTTTTCCGCCCGCGATGCCAAGCGCGCGCACTCCGGCGCAAAATGTTTCAAGCATGGCATCCTGTTTTTCAGTTTCAATAACGGTGGGCATGGTGTGCCCCATTTCAATAAAATACGGCGGAAAAAAAATGTGCCTGTCCGCAAGACCGCAGATGGTGATTTCATCATGGTAAACAATTGCGTCTACAGAAAACTCCGGCCCTTCCATGTAGCCTTCCAGAATTGCGCGGCCGGATCGTGAAAAACCTATAGCTGCCTTTGCCGCTTCGTTTAAATCTTCGATACTGTCCGCACGTCGGCAGCCTCGGCTTCCCATATTGTCTACAGGTTTTATTACAAGAGGAAAATCCGCAGCGGGAAGTTTGTAATCGGATGAAAGAGGTAAATCCGAGGCGGTAATGGTTGTAAAATCGGGAGAAGGAAGAGCGGCTTTTCTAAAACATTCGCGCATTCTTGATTTGTCCGAAGCGTTAAGGGCGGTTTCGTAGGGAATGCCGGGCAGACCCAATTTTTCCGCTACCCACGCGACGCTTGCAGAAAAATCCGTTCCCGCCGTCATTATGCCGATACTATCACCCGCTTTTTGTAAAGAACGGGCAAAGGCTTCAATTCCTTCCTTGTCTTTTAGATCGATCTGTTCAAATTGATCCGCCGTTGAAATACACGGAGCGGAAGGACTGCCGTCAAGCGCAACAGCGTAAAATCCCAATTCTTTCGCTATTCTGATTACCGGCCCCTGCATAATTCCTGCGCCGAGTATTATTAATTTTTCACTCATAACAAGGATACTATTGTTATTTTATAAGTTCGTCAAAGGCGTTTTAATTAGTGTCTGTCCACAAAGTTGGTTACTTTGTGGACAGACCTTGTATTTTCTCGCCAACGAACCTACGGTTCGAAGGCTACGAAAATACGATTTTTAAAGTAGTCTGTCAATAATGTGTCCACATTATAGACAGACTCTAATTAGCGTAAACCGTTTTGCTGCCGCAAACGTCGCAAAAACGCGCGTCGTCCGGATAAATGAATTTGTTCTTGTGCAAGCCGCAATCCGGATTTGTACAAATATTCCGGCGCGGTTCATGTTCATCGGACGGCAAGGCGGCTCCGCATTTCAGGCAAAATTTAGATTCAACGCGGTAAGCTTCCGCTCCGCAATTTACGCATTTTTTCATAAAGCGCTCCTTTCTATTTCAAAGTAAAATAACCCAACAGGATCATCACCCATAACAAGGATACTATTGATATTTTTTCAATTCGTCAAAGGTGTTTTGAAATTATATGGTTTGAAATATGATTTTTAAAAACAGTTGAATTATTGAAGTTCTTTTACCGCATTTTGAATGAGATTCAAACAATTGTGAATTTTAGGTAACTGCTCACAGATGTTATCAATGGCTTTAGTATTGTCTTTAACTGTTCCTCTTACAAGGTATTCCACTGACGTATCAAGAGCTGCCGCTATGCGTACAGCTTCATTAACTCGTGGATAAATCGCTTTGGAAATCCAGCCCTGAAACGTATTAAAACTGATGCCCGCTTTTTTCGCGACCCATTCATGGGTGGTGTTCTGCAATTTTATTTCTTTTTTTACATTTTCCCAGAAAACAGCCGCGTTATCACTCATTACATGGAAATTTTACAGTGAAAATTGTTAAAAAACCGTCCAAATAGACATATACGCTTGAATAAAACAATCTAAATGGATATTATATATGGAAAATATGTCTGTATGGACATATACCTTTTGTCAAAAGGTTGATTTATCAAAAATGATATTCACCTTGCGGAATGTCATGGTAGAAGGAGTTCTTATATGAAGAACATTGGTAAATTTTGGGGGATTATCGCTCTTGCCGCGGTAATCGGATTTTCATTTGTGGCCTGTAGCAGCGGAGGCGCCGGAGGGGGAGGAGGCTCGTCTACACCGACACCTACTACACCAACACCAACTACACCCACGCCTACAACACCAGTAACCTCAAATTGGACAGTAGTAGCGGACAGTAAATTCGGCACATCTACAATCAGAGCTATAGCCTATGGCAGCAACAAGTTTGTCGCTGTCGGGAATAGCGGCAAAATGGCGTATTCGTCTGACGGCGCAGTATGGACAGCCGTAACAGACAGTAAATTCGGTACAACTGATAATATTATGGCAATCGTCTATGGCAGCGATAAGTTTGTCGCTGTCGGGTATAGCGGCAAAATGGCGTATTCGAATGACGGCGTAACATGGACAGCCGTAACAGACAGTAAATTCGGTACAAATGATGATATTATGGCAATCGCTTGGGACGGCAGTAAGTTTGTCGCAGGAGGAGGCGACAAAATGGCGTATTCATCTGACGGTATAAGCTGGACAGCCGTAAACTTCGAAGGATTAAGAATTGATGCAATCGCCTATGGCAACAACACATTTGTCGTCAAGGGTAATTTTATAAAAATGGCGTATTCGCCTAACGGCACAGCATGGACAGCCGTAACAGACAGCAAATTCAACACAGATGAAAGTATCACCGCAATCGCCTATGTCAACAACAAGTTTGTCATCATGGGCCGTGACAAAAACATGGACGGCAAAATGGCGACTTCAACAAACGGTACAACGTGGACAGTCGTAACGGATAGTACTATTAAAGACGTATTCAACATGAACGCAATCGCCTATGGCAACAATAAGTTTGTTGCCGGTGGGCCTACTGGCAGCATAGCAACCTCAACGTACGGTACAAGCTGGACAATTAACAGCATAAGCAACAGCATAGGCAACATCACGGCAATCGCCTATGGCAGCAACAAGTTTGTAGCTGGGAGCACTTTGGGTAAAATAGCGTATTCAAGTAATTAAAAGTTTACGCAATAGCGCATATTACTATATGCGTTTGCTTTAGAAGAATATAACCATTGAGTATTACGGAGTTTTGTACGAAGATCATCTATTCCTCCGTGACCTTAGTGGTAAAATATTCTTCTTGGACGGCCCCAGCACTCTGTAGTTAAAATTCTTTTCGGACAACAACGAATAATTATCCTAAAAACTACAAAATATATCGTAACACAAAATGAATGGTATGAAGTAATTGGTACGACAATCGAACAGCAGCGCACTTCATTAAGAGGATTATCTCTGCGCGGAAGCGGACGGATATGTGCGTTCCGCGTATCGCGGCAGCTTCTCTCCGTCCCGCGCTGGCAGCGACATCGGCTTTCGTGTTGTGTGCCTCTAATTCAACAGGCTCAAATGCGGGAAAAGCTGTTTGTGCGGTCGTGGTAAAAATTTAAAAACCGTCTGTTTACAGCGAGTAACTGCTGGAAAGGGTAGTACAAAGAGTTTTTTTGTCGCCGGATAATTGTTTATAAATGATAATAATTGTACTCTAAAAATGCAGAACATGAATAATTCATTCAAATGCAAAGAAACTGAAAAAATTTTTCACGGACAAATTTCAAGGAAGTTTCCAGATATACAAACTCGCTCTTTCAATAAACTTGCCGCTATACAGGCATCAAATACACTTGACGATTTGAAATCGCCTCCTTCAAATCATCTGGAACAGTTAAAAGGTAATCGCTCCGGTCATAAAGCAAAAAATAAACGTTGATCTTAAAAAAATAGTCCCCTTAAAGAAAATCGCCTAAAGCAGCTTTGCGTAAACTTCAAAAGTGTCGCCTAAACCAAAAATTTTGCTGACAGCCAAAAGCGGCTGATACAAGGGGCTTTTTTTGTTTTTTGCGAATTTTCCCAAGAGCGGGAAACGCTCTGGGTGGCAGCCGCTTATCATTGTTTTTTTTATTTTAAAACCTGCAAGGGCAAGCGCTTTTTTACACATTTCAGGCGACCAGATTGTAAAGTGGTCGGCGGGGCTTTTTTCCAAAAAATTGCGAAGAGATTTGCGCCCGCTGACGCCTGAAAACGAGGGAGTTGAAAACGCCAGAATTCCTTTGGGTTTTAAAAGTTTTTTTATCTCTGCCAATACTGTAAGACAGTCTGTAAAATGTTCGATAACATACCATAAGGTGATTACATCGTATTGCGGTGAATACGGGAGTTTGCAGTTCGGGAAAAAGCCGTGAACGGCGGGTATGCCCAGCGTTTCTTGCACATAACGCACCGCGTCCTGCGCGGGATCGATTCCAAACGGCAAAAAACCTTCTTCTTTTGCGGCGGCAAGAAACGGACCGTAAGCGCAGCCTATATCAATGAGGACAGGGGAACAGCCGTTTTTTTCTTTCTTTGCGTCTGCGCATAACATGGAAATAATTCCAAGCCGGCGTTTCGCCATTGCGACAAGATTGGGAAAATCCTCCAGATAGGTTTTTCCGTATTGCTTTTTGTACGCTTCAAAAAAATACTCCCTCTCGTATTCGATAGGCGGCGGACAGGTTCTGTCCATGTATATTGCGCCGCATTTTGCGCAACGGCGGTAAGTGCGATCATAAAAACGCGCAAGGCTTCGCAAAGGCGTATCCTCGCCGCAAACAGGGCAAAAACGGTTAACTTGCGCAGAAAAAGAGTTGATTAAACCGGCAAGAGTCGGTTCGTTTAAATTAGACAACGATCCAAACGAATTTTTTATCTGTGTTCGTTTCCCCGTTAGCGCGGTCTGCGTGGCCGCTTCGTAATTGTCAGTCGGATGTTTGTCAGCAGGCTTTATAAATAAATCAAGTTTTTTAATATCCAAAAATCCGGCCGCTTTTGCGATTTTTTTATGATAGGGAGTAGGGTGGTCAAGTAATACTTTTGCTCCGGCGTATAACGCCTCATAGGCTGTAATGCCGTAGTGGGTTATCACAAGATCGTATTCGTAAAGGCGATCCGCCAAATTTGGGATAGAGTCCAATACTTTTACATAATCGGGTATTTGGCATTCCGACTTATTTAATCCGCCTTTTAATAAAGTAATCTCCGCGTTTTTTATGTTTTTTTTGGCAAGTTTTTTAACCGCGGAAAGTCCCAGTTTTGCGGCATCTTCCTGTCCGAAACTGATCAAAATTTTTAAGGTTTTATCGTTTTTTGCGTCTTGCGCGGTTTTTCTTTTTTTAGGCAGATCAATTAAACCGCAGGAAGTAATATTCGCGGACGGTTTTTCAAAATTTTCAGGAATTAATATGTCTACAAGAAAATCAAAGTAATCGCGGCAAGAGCCGCCTTCGTCAATTCCGATTACAGGAGCGATTTTTTTCCAGTTTGCAAGTTCATCACGCGGGGTTTGATAACGGTCAAGTATAATTAACTCCCATTTTTTCTTAAAAATTCCGTTTTCTGAAATGACAAACGATCCGTCAAATTGTGAGGTTTGCAGGAAATTTTCGATGTTAATACCGTCAGGAATAAAAAGATACGATTCCCTGTCCGCGCCGCGTAATTCTTTGGCAAGTTTTATGCACCGAGTTAAGTGGCCGCCGCCTTTGCCTTTTTCACAGCAGGGAACGATCAGTACAGCGTCTGTCATTCTATGAATATCTCCGCGTACTTCTTAAGTATCGTAAATCCGTGGTAACGGAGAGGCTCATTCCTTAAAGCGCCGTATAAAACAAGAGCGCGGTCAAAATCTTCCTGAGTGTCTACTGTAAGCCGGATATTTGAGCCCTGCCAGCGAATCGGAGAAAGGGGACGGTGAAGGCTGAAAAGATCAGGATGACTGTACAAATAGGGACAAACATGTTCTCGATCATAAGGCGAGGAGCTTTCGCTTCCGGCGCGAAGAAGGGCTGAGGCGCTGACTGATTCCACTCCAGCGCCTGTAGGAATCCCCGAATAACCGGAATAATCGGCGTTAAGAGCAAGCGCTTCGGCGTTGATCGCAAAGGCGGCGTCCGTAAAAACAAAGGGATTGTCGGCTGTCGCCCTTATCACGCGGGTAATTTTAAAACGCCGTATTACCTGGCAGTAGCGTTCAAGAACGTCGTCTTTAGGGCCGGCGGTTATTTCAAAACCGGCCTGCGCCGCAAGTGGCTCAAAAGCCGAAAGTGAATCCTGCGGGCAGGCGAGTATTCTTAAACCGGCAGGAACGTTATTCAAGGCTTCCATTACGCGAAAGACAAGCGGTTTTCCATCAAGGGGAAGAAGGGCTTTTTGGGGAAGCCGCGAAGAATCAAGTCGCGCCTGTAAAACGACGGCAGTCATTTATTCTCCCTGTTTTGAAGCGTTATCCCACAAACACGTTACGCTGTGGGCGTCGCACTTCCATCTGTATTTATTTTTTTTAACCCATTTTCTGGTTTGTAAGAATTCTTCCCACGTTAAAAATATGTCTTCTCCCGATTTACAGAAAAATGCGGGAAACCTGTAAAACGGAAGATGGGCGTAATCCCTTTTATATACGGGGGCAAGGTTTTTAAGGTAAAAACGCCTGTAATTTTCTTCTACGGTAAAATCCTGCGGCGGCAGTTCTCCGTCGCAGGAAATTTTATAATGAAGGTTTAAAGAAATTTCCTCTCCCCATAAATATGCGCGAAAACCGAAATCCATAAGCTGCCAATGCGGATTATTTATTGTCGTGTCATATCCGCCGATTTGAATAAACCTCTGACGGTCGTAAATTCCGATTCCGTCATACGGAAAAATGCTCAATTCACCTTCCTGCTGGGGTTCGGAAAAAACAGTTTTCATTTTTCTGTTATGCGTCATAGGCATGACCAGAGTCGGCAGCGCCCCGTAATTTGAATTCATAATTAGAGGAACTGTGCACAGTCTTTTAAAGCCTGTGTTTTTCTCGGTTTTTGCGTCTTCTTCGGAATTGACGCTTAAACGTTCAGCCATCCGCCTCGCGTTTCCGCCTGCGACAAGTTTCATGTCGTTTCTCAGAACAAAAAAAAGGGGGCTTTCTATTTCAGACGCAGCGAGGTTTATCTGTTCGCCGAGGTTGATTTGATTTTCCGGAAGAATAAAACGTACAAACGGAAAACGTTCCGCCATTTCTTCAATATCAAAATGTACTGACGCGGATTCAATCGAAATTACGTTGTCAAATCCGGTTTTTTCAAGCTCCTGGAAAAATGATCTGCGCGGCAGTCCTGTACGGTTTAAAATAACGGCTGAAATACCGTTGGAAGCGGAGCGTTCCCTGCCGCCGACAGCGGTATAATTTGTTATTTTATTATTAAAAGTTGTAGGTATAGTATTCATCGCAATCCGCGCAAAGCCCAGAATAATTTTTCACGCATTGTTCCCTGTAGTACCCGTCCGCGTTCCGCCAGATATTTTCAAGAGAATCCGTAAAGACGTTTCCCAGTATTTCTTTTTTTTCGCCTTTTAACGCCGAAAGATTTTCCCTGCAAAGGGGAACTGTCCCGTCAATCAAAACAGGCATGTCCCGCATTATGTGCCAGCAGCTCTGGCGGATTACGGGAGAAATGTCGGAAGCCTGTTTTTTTTCAAGAAAACCGCAGAAATCATCGTATTTCTGAATAATTATGTTTTTGCCGCCCAGCGGAGCGGCTTCTTTCCAGTAACGGTAAAAATTTTCAGTGTCATCCTCGCTCCCCGAAACTCTGACGGCTTGCACATAACAGTCCCGCGGAAAAAGCGAGAAAAGTTTTTTTACGCAGCCGTTTGCCTCCGTAAAGCCGCCGCCGCGCAGCTGCGAGTATCTTTGCGGCTCACAGGCGTCCAAAGAGACAATCCATGAAAGCGGCGCAAGAGTATTTTTTCTTTTGCCCGTGTTTGTGCATAATCCGGCGCATTTTTCAAGTTCGTCAGTTTTCCAGCCGATTCCTGACGTTTCAATAACAAGCGCAAGTTCGTTTCGTTTAACAACGGATTCGATTAGTTTCATTTTTTCCGGGTGAAGGCTTAATTCCCCCCAAAGGGAAAGGTCGATTACCGCGTCTCCCGAAAAAGCCGTTATTTTTTCCAGAAGAGAGTTAAACTTTTCACTGTCCATAAAATCGCCTGCGGACTGTACGTCGGTAATGGCGGGATATGGGCAAAGAGCGCATTTCTGGGGACAGCCGCCGAAAACCTGAATTGGGTAGAAATTCGGCAGAGTTCTTAATATTTGCGGCTGTTCCGTTATAATCCGCTGTACGTCAGATGCGCAAGGGATTTTACCTTCTGCGGCGGCTATGAAATTTTTTAATAAAAGAACGTTCCTTTTGGAATCGGCGCAAAGGTTTATTCTGTGGCAGCGAAGGTCCTCAGGCGATATTTCGGTTTCAATGTCAAAGGCGTTAATGTCTTTTTGAATGACTGAAAAAAGCGCGTCCCTTTCCACAGGCCCGTCGTCATCACCTAATATTTTTGCCAAAATTGCTGCCGTCCCGCCTGAAAGTATTTCTGGAGCGAGGCCGAACGGCCAGCCGTCCGCGTAGGAATATTCCGCAGAATAACGCAGATGCCTGTCCGCCATCGCGCCCGCCAAAGCCGGTTCCAGAAAAGGGCAGTCCGCGAAAGCAAAATAGGCGAAGTCAAAACCTGCCTGCAATTCCGCTGTTTTTTCCAGCAAACTTCGTTTTGTCCATGTTTCCCTTTGTTCTATTTGTACGCATTCAAGAAAAGAAAAATCTCCCTGTGAGACCAACAGCGCGGTTTTTCCGACTCCCGGAAATTTTTGCGCTTGTTCCAGAGTCAGAGTAATGCTGTTTTTTCCGTCATAAAGAGGCTCAAACGCCTCTTCTTTTAAATTACCGGCGAATAATACAAGAATTGCGTTCATATTTTTTGATTATCGGCACCTTTTTTCTTCGTCATTGATTACCCAAAAGTTTTATCTTTGCGAAGATATAGTCCAGTTTATTCTGGTTAAGGACAGCTCGGCGGTACGGGCGTCTTTGTATCTCCTCAATTTTATAACCCCCGCGTGTAACAAATTTTTTACTCTTTCCCTCCTGAAACCAGTACACAAGGGCGATGTCTTCGTTTGTTATTTCAATTGTATCAAGGCCTTTTTTCCCTATAGCGCTGCCCGAGTTAAACAGGCACGGAACCGGCAGTTCGTCTCCGTAAAGGCTTTGGCGAAGCACGTCCTGCCTTTCTTTGCGTTTTAATTTTCCAAGTTCTTTTCTTAATTCGCTGACTTCGTTCTCTATACGGACGCGGTCTTCATCTTTTGAAATTGGATAATTAAGGCAAAGTCTTTCAATTTCATATTTGATATAATCAAAACGTCCAAGGGATTCAAAGAGAGGCCGGTGCGTATGCCCTATGATTGACAGGCAGTGGTTTTTTAATGAAAAAGCGTAGGCTTCCTTTTCTATGTGAAACCTTTTGTACGGATTGCGCACGCCGGTTATATTCTTTATGCCCAGCGGTTTTAACAAATAGCGCACTCCAAATCCGAATACTTTGTTAAACCTGGAATAAATTGTCGAAAGCTGGTGGCCGTGATACACATAGGCAGGCACTGTTCCTGTCTCGATTTTTATAACGTTGTGCAGCGGGTACGGATATGTTTTAAATGAGAATGAACGCCCGTATAAAAGCTGTTCATCGTGGTTTCCGATTATTTTATAAAAACGGTTTTCGTTTACAAAAAGATTGAAAACCCTGTAAAGCCCCGCCCATTTCTCCCTTATATTGTCAAGCGAATATCTTTGAAGCTCTTCAATGTCTCCGTTAAGTATAAGAATCCAGCCGTTTTTAAAATAATATTCCTCAAGCAGGCAGGTCAGCATTTCTCCGTTGTAGTAAAGATCATCCCGCGAACCGGAGCCCATGTGCAGATCGCTTATAATTACAACTTTTCCTCCGCCGGATATGTCAATGACGGAAGTGTCAGGAATCTCATTCTGCGCAAGACGAGTTAAAAATAATCTATCCGGCATTGGGCCATCAAGGACTTGAACCTCGGACCAAGAGATTATGAGTCTCCTGCTCTAACCAACTGAGCTAATGGCCCCTTAGTATTTATTACCAAAAAAAACAGCCCAGTGTCAATACCAAATTCACTTTAAAATGTATATAATATGGAGTGTAATGTGGAATCCGATTGACAATATACAAAATGCTTTCTATAACTTGGGTTTTTTTGCCAAAACCCTGAAAGGTACAACCAAATTTTTCAGTAATTACCAGACTTCGTTCAAAATTCTGGTAATGCAGATACTTTTTACATTTGTACACGCTTTGGGAATTTCCACGCTTCTTGCCGTCGCGATAGGCGCCGCGGTAAATGTTATCGGTATGCCGATTCTTGCAAAAATTTCACAGGAACAGCTTATTTATTCTCTGTTGATTGTGATAATTACAAGGGAACTTGGGCCGCTTTTAACGGCTTTCATCGTTATTGCGCGTTCGGCTACTGCGATAGCGACCGAAATTGCCGGAATGGTTGTTTCACACGAGGTTGAAGCCTATATTTCAGTGGGAGTAGACCCGATTGAGCATATCGCGGTTCCAAGGTTTATAGGCGTTACAGTTTCCCTTGTTTTACTGGATATTTATTTTTCCGTTTTCGGACTGGCAGGTTCATATATTGTGGCCCAGCTTTTCAGTTCTACGCCGATGGAGAATTATTTTTCCAGCCTGCTGCAGTTTTTAAGCCTTAAGGATATTGTCCTTTCATTTGTAAAGAGCATTTCATTCGGGGCGATTATCTCCATAGGCGCGGTAATACAGGGTTTTTCGGTTGAAAGGGCAAGCACAGAGATTCCGGTTGCCGGATTGAAAGCGGTAAGCCATTCATTTGCCCTGTGCATAGTGGTAAATGTCCTTTTATCGGCATTATACTATATTGTGTTGACATAATGGCAGTTATTATTGAATTAAAAAACGTCAGTTTCTCGGCTCAGGAAGGGAATATTATTAATAATATTTCTGTTGACTTTGAAATGTCCAAAACGACGGCAATTGTGGGGCCTGCAGGATGCGGGAAAAGCACATTGTTAAAACTCGCCGCGGGACTTCTTGTACCTGAACGCGGAGATATTTTTTATAAAGGTAAAAACATTACACAGATGAGCCGAAGTGAAAACCTTGCGTTCAGGCGGGAGGCGTCGTTTGTTTTTCAGGATTCCGCACTTTGGGCAAACCAGAGTTTGTTTCAAATACTGGAACTTCCTTTAAAGCTGCATTTTCCAGATATGGGCAAAAAAGAACGCGCGGAACGCATTGTATCTGTAACATCAAAAGTGGGCTATAAAAAAGACCTGAACATAAGGCCTGCCGGCCTTTCAATGGGAGAACAAAAACTAATTGCCTTTGCAAGGGCGATGCTTTGCGAACCGTCCGTGTTTTTTCTGGATGAATGGACGGAATCCGTTGATGAAGCCGCGGCGGACAGGCTGATTAATATTGTCAGAAATAAACAAAGAGAAGGGGCTTCCATTCTTTTTGTAACGCATGATATGCGGTTAATCATTGATTTAGCCGATTTTATAGTAGTAGTGGATGACGGAAAGGTGTCGGCGAAAGCGTCTAAAGACCATATAATAACAGACCTTCTGCTTAACGATTTTTTCAAGATAGGAATAGCGTCATGAAATTTTCCATACGTTTTGCGGATAAAATTGTAGGTACTCTTGTCATACTCGCTCTTGCTATACTTGTCTCCGTAATTTTCATACTGGGAAGCAACCAGCGCTGGTTTGTGCGTGATTCTCAGTATAGAACCCATTTTAACTCAGCGTCCGGCCTAAGCATGAATATGGCGGTTCAATACAAAGGTTTTACAATAGGTCATGTTAAAAGAATAAGGCTTACAGACAACGACGATGTAGAGGTTGTTTTTACCATTTTTAAGGAACAGAATCACAGAGTCAAAACAGGCTCATTGGTGGAGATACAGGCAAGCCCTATCGGCCTTGGGAATACTTTTATTTTTCATCCCGGAAGGGGACAGGATCAGCTTATTGACGGAGATTTTATCCCCGAGATTAACTCGCCGCAGGCAAGATGGCTGATGGAGAACGGGCTTGCCGGAGTTGAGGAAACAAGCGACAGAATTAACAGTATTATTAGTCAGGTTGACACGCTGCTGAGAACGGTTAACAGGTCTCTCGCGGGATCAAACGCGGACGAAACCACGCTTGCGCAAATTCTTAACGGGGTTAACGATCTTGTTCAGACGCTTAATAACCAGCTTAATCCCATTTTGGGTAATATTGATTCCATTACGGGAAAAATATCAGACCCTTCAAGTTCAATAATGTCGATTCTGGATTCGGAAGGAAATGTTTACGGCGATCTAAAAACTTCTCTGGATTCGCTCAGCGGAATTCTTGTTAATCTTGAAAGAACAAGCGATTTTATGCCGTCTAATTTTCCCGCTTTAATGGCGGATTTAAACGCGGCCCTCAGAACCATGCAGGACGTGCTTGTCGCCGTTTCAAATAACCCTCTTTTAAGAAAAGGAATACCTGAACACAGGGAAACAAGTCCCGGCGGGGCAAGTCCCAGAAATTTGAATTTTTAATCTGTAACTCTTTTTATGGAGGTTTTGTGTAATGAAGAAAAAACGTTTGTTTATATATTTTTCAATTATAACCGCTGTGTTTTTTTCATGTTCCGGCGCTCCGAAAAAAACGGGGGATGTTTTTGCCATACGTTCTCACGCTGAAAATCTGCTGGAATTGGGAAGCAGGGAAGCGGGCAGGGGCAATTTTGACAACGCTCTTGCAATATTAAACGAAAGCAAGCGCAACGCGGTGCTTTCTGATGATCCTTCTGTTATTATACGGTGCAGCCTTTCACGCGCCAATGTTCTTTATTCTCTTGGAAGAATGACAGAAGCGTTTGCCGAATGGGAACAGGCTGTTGAGGAAGCGCAGAAGTCAGGAAACGCGGAACTTGAATCGGTTTGCAGAATTTTTCTTGCAAGGGGCAATCTGGTTTCGGGCAGACTTCCGGCGCAATCCGTTTTGGACGAGGTTGAACGCGAGCAGGCAAATATTAAAACCGACAAACTTTATATTGCGTTTTCATGGCAGGTAAAAGGACTCGCCCTTCGCGCCATGGGCGATTATGCTAAAGCCGAAGAGGCGGTAAAAATGAGTCTTGATATTCATGAGAAAGACATATATCTTGAAAACGCTTCGTTTGACTGGTACACTATTGCTTCGATACGTTCTTTATCGGGTAACACTCAAAGCGCGTTGCAGGCTTTGGATACGGCAATAGCGATAGACCGCCGTATAGAAAATTCATGGGGACTTGCGGCAAGCTGGCGCGCTGTGGGAGACGTTTACATGAAAGAAAAAAAAGAAAAGGATGCGTTGAACGCGTATAACCGCGCAAAGGCAATCTATGAAGCTATGGGAAACAGTTATGAAACTGCCGAAATAAATTCAAGAATTGCGCAGATAAAAATTAATTAGGAGAAAAGAATGAACGATGTTTTTATGGATACATACCACAGGCTTCCTGTTACATTTGCCAGGGGAGAGGGTTCCTGGCTTTATGATATAAACGGAAAAAAATATCTGGATTTTGCTTCGGGCATTGCGGTAAACCTTTTAGGGCACAATTATCCGCCGCTGGTTCGCGCCGTTACTGAACAGGCGGCAAAATATTTTCATGTGTGCAATTATTACCAGAGCGACGTAAGCGCTGAGTTTGCGGAAAAACTTGTTCAGGCCGCGTCTCCCGCAGGAATTAAAAAAGTGTTTCTTGCCAATTCAGGAGCGGAAGCCAACGAAGGAGCGTGTAAACTTGCAAGAAAATATTCGCTTTTAAAATACGGTCCCGGCAGGCACACAATCGTTACTTTAAGGGGAAGTTTCCACGGGAGGACAATTACCACTTTGGCCGCTACAGGGCAGGATAAATTCCACAGGGACTTCGGCCCGTTTACCGAAGGTTTTGTACATATCCCCGGAGGCGATATTGACGCGCTTGAAAAAACATTGGACGGTAAAACTGTCGCCGGGCTTTTTGTTGAGGCGGTGCAGGGTGAAAGCGGCATAGTTCCGCAGTCTCAGGAATTTATCGCAGCTGCGGCAAAACTTTGCGCCGAAAGGGACATACTTTTAATGTTTGATGAAATCCAGTGCGGACTTGGAAGATCGGGAACTTTTTTTGCGTTTGAGCAGTACAAGGATACAGACGGAAATTCGATAAAAGCGGATATCGTTACCCTTGCCAAAGGCCTTGCCGCAGGGATTCCGGCCGGAGCGGTTCTTGCGGGTGAAAAAACGTGCGGCGTGTTTTCGGTGGGGGATCACGGCAGCACATTCGGTGGGAATCCTGTTGCCGCCGCCGCGGGGCTTGTTGTGTTAAAGACAATAAATACGCCTGAGTTTCTTGAGGAAATTATCAGGAAGGGTGAAGCGTTAATGGCGGCCGTTAAGCAGCTTCCAAAAGTGAACGAAGTTCGGGGAAAGGGCTTAATGCTTGGAATTGACATCGAAGGCAACGCGTGGTCTGTTTTGGAAGCCGCGATAACCAGAGTCAACCAGAAAAAAGACTCGTTCGGACTTCTTATGCTTACCGCCGGAATGAACACCTTAAGGCTGCTTCCGCCGTATACCTTAACTGACGCCGAAATAGAGCAGGGCGTTGGAATAATGAATGAATTACTGAGCGCGGGTTAGCTGATTTTTCAGCTTTGTGAAGCCGTATATTTTTACAATAGAGTTGTTCACAAACTTCAGTTTTAGAATAACTTCCTTGTTAAAAAAATATCACTCATCAATAAGGTAATCTGTCTTTCCCTCTCCAAGAGCCTTAAGAATCCGCCGTTTAACGTCCCCCGCTTCTTTCCCGGCAAAGTCAGCGATTTTTTTCCGCATGTCGCGGCGTTTTGAATTCTGTCCGTAAGGACAGGTGCAGGCGTTTTTTAAAATGTTCTGTTCCGACGCGCAGGAGATAATCTGTTTTTCTTCCAGAAGCGCAAGCGGGCGTATAAGGCTTACTGGGTATTTCCTGTACTTTAAAAGAACAGGCATGGCGAGTAACTCGCCTTTTGAACAGAGATTCATAAAAAAAGTTTCTATGATGTCGTCAAGATGATGGCCTAACGCTATTTTATTAAAGCCGTTTTCAACAGCGTATTTTAACAATTCTGTCCGTCTCTGCGTGGAACACCAATAGCAGTTCATTTTTTCGCCCTCTTTTAACCTGCCTATGACAGGGACAAATAAATCGGTAAACGGAATCCCCCATTCCTCCAGTTTTTTACAGAGAACGGTCTTTTTACAGCACGCGCAAAAGTCGGTGCTTATGTGCAAGCCTGCCAGTTCATAGCTGATTTTTAACGCGGGTTTTATTGCCGAAAGCGCCCACGCAAGGACGCTTGAATCCTTGCCGCCTGAAACCGCAATCAATACTCGGTCCCCTTCGCGGATTAGTGAGCGTTCCATCACCGTTTTTACGGCAAGTTTTTTAACAAGTTCGCCCGCTGTTGTTCTGCGGAAGAATCTGCCGCTCATTACAGCCCCGTAACATCGCGTAACACAAGGCTTGCCAGAAGAAGCCCCGCGCTTGCGGTAACTGTAACAACGCTGCCGTTTACAGGTTTAACGCCCGCAGGTGGCGGTTCTCCTTCCCGCCGCAAATGTTCGCCGCTGTAAACTACGGTAAAATCGGATGAAAAACCGCGTTTTTTAAGTCCCTGCCTTACACGGCGCGCAAGAGGGCATCCGTTTGTGTTCCATATCGAGTCTGTTTTAATCCGTGAAGGGTCTATTTTAAGCGCCATTCCCATTGATGAATAAAGAGTAACATCCGCGCCGCAGGCGGTTTCTATAAGGTCAAGTTTATTGTTAAGCGAATCGATTGCGTCTATCACATAATCCGCGCCCGGAATGTCAAAGGAATCCGCGTTTTCACGGGAAAAAGTTTTATTATAAGATGTAATTTCACATTCAGGGTTAATTTCAAGAAGGCGTTTTTTTAAAGTCTGCGCTTTTAAAAATCCAATTGTAGCTGTCGTTGCCTCTATCTGCCTGTTTACATTTGAGGCGCAGACAGTGTCATAGTCGATAATGCCGATTTTCCCTATTCCGCAGCGAACCAAAGCCTCGGCGCACCAGCTCCCTACGCCGCCCGCGCCGAAGACAAGAACCTTTGTATTTTTTAATTTTTCCAGCTTTTCCTCTCCCGTAATAAGAGACAGTCTGTCAAAAATATTTTCACCGGCGTTAATTGAATTTGAGGGCGGCAGAGAGGACGGCCTGTTTTTCAGGTAACGCTCTTCTTCCGAGAAAATACAGCCGCAGTATTTTTGCATATACAAACCTTTTTCGCGGGCCTGCGCCTGCCCTTCGCGGAACAGCGGGCGGAAATCCCTGTACAGAAAATCAACGCCGTGTATTTTTGCGGCTTCTTGTGCGGCGCTTTTAATCGCCTCATGCTGCTGGTAAGGGCTTACAAGCAAGGTTGTGGAAAAAGCGCCGTATCCGTTTTGCGCCGCGAAAGAGGCGGTTGTTTCAAGGCGAAGATAGTAACATTTACGGCATCGTGCGCTTGTGTCCGGGTTTACGGCATCAAGAAAAACACGGAGACCGTATTCGTCCCGCGTTGTCAGTTCTAGATTTTCATTAGCCGCAAATTCAATCAGACAGCCGAGCCGTTGTGAATATTCGGTAAACGGGTGAATGTTGGGATTGTACCAGAAAAGATGCGGTTCAATGCCGTCGGCGCGAAAACTTTTTACACATGAAACAGAACAGGGGGCGCAGCAGCAGTGAAGGAGCAGTTTCATAGATGTTTTTCAAGGGCTCTTGCGAGCTGATCCGCGCAGGACGTTCCCCTTTTTTCACAGCAAATGCCTTTCAATTTTTTTACGGCCTGCGCCGCGTCCATTCCTTCAACTAACGCTCCGATAGCTTTAAGGTTTCCGTTACAGCCGTTTTCAAAATTTACCGAGTGTAACTTGCCGTCTTCGATATCAAAGTTGATTTTTGTAGAACAGGTTCCGTTTGTTTTGTATTCGTACATACCTGATTATAACATGCTTACAGGGTCTATATCTACTTCAAGGTACGCCTTTGCGTCTTTGCCTTTTTCATAACGTGCAAGAAGCTGTTTCGCAGCCGGATGAAGCGTATTCATTGACCGACCTCTTAGTATCAAATGTTTTCTGAAATTGTCGTTAATCACGCCGATTGGACATTCCGCGGGGCCAAGCATATCCGTGTTTGGTGGAAGAATCTGTCTGGCAAGTGAAGCGAGTCGTTTAATCGCCGCCTCGGCGCGGACATCGTCCTTTGCCCGTATTGTAAAGCGTATAAGCCTTGAAAACGGAGGAAAATTAAGCTCTCTTCTTTGAGCAAGTTCGGCGTTAAAAAAACCTGTTACGTCAAGGGCACACGATCTTTTAATCACAGGATCATCCATTCTCATTGTTTGAACTATTACTTTACTGTCGGGAAAATAGCGCCCCGCGCGGCCGGCAACCTGCACTATCAGTGAGAAAGTACGCTCAGCCGCGCGAAAGTCAGGAAGGTGAAGCCCGGTATCCGCAAAGACGACTCCGACAAGGCGCACCCCGGGAAAATTAAGCCCTTTTGCGACCATTTGAGTTCCCAGAAGTATGTCGATCATTCCCGCTTTAAATTCAATCAAAGTTTTTTCAAGGCCGCCTTTTACGTTAATTCCGTCCTTTTTACCGGCTGTATCGGCGTCAATGCGGCGGATGTGTAAATCCGGAAATGTGCGCCGCACTTCCTCTTCGATCATTTCCGTGCCGAAGCCACGGTAACCGGCTTTTACGGAACCGCACTTTGGGCATGAGGAAGGCGGCGGCTCACTGTAACCGCAGTAATGACAAATGCAGCGTCCCTTGCTTTTATGGTATGTAAGCGATACCGAACAGCGCCGGCAAACCTGTTCCCACATACAGTCGGGGCACTGGTAAAAATGGGCGAAACCGCGCCTGTTTAAAAAAAGAATTGTCTGCCTGCCCATTTGCGCCGTTACGCGAATTTCGTCCTTTAACTCTTTGGAAAGGCATCCTTCGGTTTTAAGCAGGCTTACCGGCTTTATTTCAGGGATGCTTCCGCCGGAAAGACGGCGCGATAAATTAAGGCGCGTAATGCCGCCCTCCGACATGAGTTTCCACGCCTCAGCCGAAGGAGTGGCTGATCCCATAACAAGGCGTCCTCCTTCCTGTAAACAGCGTCTTAACGCGACCTGGCGCGCGTGGTAGCGCGGAGTGTTGCCAGATTTATATGAGCCGTCGTGTTCTTCGTCGATAATTACAAGCCCCAGATTCGGCACAGGCGCGAATACCGCGCTGCGGGGGCCTATGACAACCGGCGCTTCTCCCCTTCGAATCCTCATCCATTCCGCAAGACGCATTGAAGGACTCATTCCCGAATGAAGCGTGGCCGACTGCGAACCGAAACGGCTGTTGATCATTTTTGCGGTTTGATGGGTAAGGGAAATTTCCGGCACAAGATAGATAACCGATTTTCCGGCGTTAAGCATAAATTGCGCCGCCCTCAGGAACACTTCGGTCTTGCCGGAACCTGTTATTCCGAAAAGATAGAACATGGGCGGGAGATTTTCTTTTGCGGCGCAGGCGGGAGAAATTATTGCGCTTAACGCATCCGCCTGTTCGTCGGATATTGAAAGAACCGTATCGGCGTTTTCGCTGCTGTCGGGCAGGGAAGGGGAGATCATCTTTCTGCCTGAGGGGATCATTGCCGCTAACGCCTGTCCCGTACTGCAAAGGTAATATCCCGCCATCCAGCGCGCGGTGTCAATGTCATTTGCGTCAAATAACGGCTCTTTGTCAACCACGCGGCGGATTTTTTTTACGGTATCAGGCGTTACCCCTTCCGGCAGATTTTCCCGTTCCGCGATAATGTATCCAAGGCAGTCCCTTCTTCCGAAGGCAACCATGGCGCGTTTCCCCGGCAGGGCTTCTTTTTTGTCGTCAAGCAGGTAGGTGAAACTCTGATCGGCAGGTATGTCAAAAACAAGGTCGAAAAATTGCGCCAAATCAGTTTCCTTCGTTTATTTCGTCCAGTTTTGAGCGGAGAAGTTTTAAATCTTCCCATGCGGGGCGTTTTAATTCTTCGTTACGCAAAAGCGCCGCAGGATGGTATGTAACAATGAGCGGATAGGAAGCGTCCGCGACAGTAAGCTCAAAAAATTTACGGCGCAGTTTTCCCGCGGATTCCGCCGTTTTAAGCAGGGTTTGAGCGGAAATCCTTCCGACTGCAAGAATGAATTTCGGATTAAGAAGAGCAATCTGGCGTTCAAGAAAATTTGAACAGGCTGCCGTTTCTTCAGGATACGGATCGCGGTTATTGGGCGGCCTGCATTTTACAACATTGGCAATAAAGCAGTTTGTGTTACGCGAAAGATTGATTGACGCGAGCATTTTGTCAAGAAGCTGTCCCGCTTTTCCGACAAAAGGGCGTCCCTGCGCGTCTTCTTCCTGTCCCGGACCCTCGCCTATAACCATGACAAGAGGACGGTTTACGCCTTCTCCCGGCGCGGTGTTTGTCCTTTTTTCGGAAAGCTGACAGTTTTTACATGCTTTGATTTCCGCCGCGATTTGTTCAAGCGTATTTCCGTTTGACGCGGATTGGGGCTGTACGGTTTTTCCCTCAGAAAAACTGTATTCCTTTTTTTCACTGCGGTATCCGCAGCCAAGAAAATCACCTGTAAGATCGAGAAAATCAGCTATTTTTTGTTTTTCCGTGGTGGTCATTTATTCAGGTTAACAGGAAGAAAGGTTGAAAGGCAAGTAAATTGAAATATTGTTATTAATAGAGTCTGTCTATAATGTGGACACATTATAGACAGACTACCTTAAAATCGTATTTTCGTAGCCTTAAGGCGAGAAAATACAAGGTCTGTCCGCAAAGTAACCGACTTTGTGGACAGACACTATGTACACAAAATATAGCGTGGTATATTGACAAATACACTATATATACGGTACTATATATAATAAGGTTATGCTATATATAGGGTACTACATATAGTGGTACCGGCAGGAAGGTAACACAATATGCGATGCCCCCATTGCGGCACTGTTGAGGATAAAGTCGTTGAATCCAGAACCCTTGCCAACGGGGATGCCGTACGCAGACGCAGGGAATGCATCAATTGCGGCTACAGGTTTACAAGCTATGAACGGATTGATGAAAGACAGTTCATGGTGGTTAAAAGAGACGGCAGGCGTGAGCCGTTTGACCGGATGAAACTTGAGCGCGGAGTGGAGCGGGCGCTTGAAAAACGTCCCATATCTCAAATGCAGATTGAAAATCTTGTAAACGAGATTGAGGACGAGACTGCGATTTTAAGCAAAGGCAGCCGTGAAATTTCCAGTTCAACAATTGGGGATTTACTGCTGGAAAGGCTTGGGAAATTGGACAAAGTCGCCTATATCCGTTTTGCGTCGGTTTACAGGTCATTTAAGGATTTGGATGAGTTTATTGATGAGATAAAGAAAGTCGGAGCGGATAAAGAGTAGTGTTGTCGGAAAACCGTGTACAGTACGGTTTTCTGAACAGCTTTATTATAAATAGTTCCTTGAGGTATTCCGCCGGGTTTGGAGGATTTTTTAAGTAAAAGAGAAACCGGCGGCTTTTCCTGCGGGAGGGGAATTTTTTTGACCGTACGGAGGCGAGCCTTCCGTGCGGTCTTTTTTTATGAATGACACTCTTTTGTATTAATGATATAATGAGGGGCTGTTTTTCGTGTAATTACGAGTTAAACCGTATCAAAATTACACGGCTGCTAAATTTATGCCCGGAGGAATGAATGAAAATAGGGCTGGATACTTTTTCCTGCGACGGAGGCAAATCCGGAGTCGGCATGTATTTATCCCAATTGTTGAAACACATTACTCCTTCGGAAGCTCTTTTTGAACTTTTCGGATGGGAATACGATCGCTATAACTATACCGACGCAGCGCCTAATTTTGAGTTTATTCCCAAGTGTTCAATTCACGGTAAAACCGCAAACACTCTCTGGCATTTGTTTAAATACCCGAAATTTGCCGAATTACGGAAATTCGACGCGTGCTTTTTCCCCGCCGCTCACAGAATACTTGCGTTCAATTCTCCGTGTCCCACTATCGGCGTGGTTCACGATATGGCGGCATATTGGGGTACTTATAAAACAAGAGTGCATCTGGGCGCGATTTTAAGAATGATTATGCCGAATTCTCTTCGCCGCCTAGACAGGATTATTGCGGTAAGCGAGTGGGTAAAGAATGAACTGATAGAACTTGCGCATATAAAAGAAAACCGGATTGAAGTTGTGCCTAACGGAATTGATCATTCGTCTTTTTATCCAAGGCAGAGAAACGAAGAGAGCGTATTGTTAATTCAGCCTTTCAGTTTCCGCCGTCCTTATGTGCTTTGCGTATCCAAAATTTCTCATCCTATTAAAAATCATTTGCGCCTTATCGAAGCGTTTTCCATATTCAAGGAAAAAACAAAATATCCGCACCGCCTTGTTCTCGCGGGTTCTGACGGTGAAAATTCCGCCGTTGTAAAAAACGCCGCCGCCGCTTCTCCCTGGCGCAACGATATTTTTTTTACAGGACACTTCCCGCCTAAAAGCCTGCCTGAACTTTATGCGGGCGCGGACTTTGTCATTATTCCTTCAATGTGCGAAGGTTTCGGCAGGAGCGCCCTTGAAGCGATGGCCTGCGGAGTGCCGGCGCTTTGCGCCCGCGCAGCATCACTTCCGGAAACGGCGGATTACGCAGCCCTTTACTTTGACCCGACGGATACGGAGGACATGGCGCATCAAATGATATCGATAAGTACGGACAGTGAAATTTACAACGAATGCCGCAGGCTTGGTCTTGAAAGGGCAAAGGCTTTTTCATGGGAACGCTGCACGGAGCGTACATTACAGATAATTTATGAAACTGCCGGAACTGAAGGCCTGTAAAATGCGCCGGTAAAAAAAATTTATATTTACCGGTTTTTACAAAGCCTGCAATCTTTGCGCATAGGCATAAAAAAAGCGGCATACTGTAACGCATACCGCTTTTGGGGAGTGGAGGATTCGGGGTTCCTGTCGCAGACATCCTGTCTGCTCCTTCCACCCCCGCCTACGCATTCCCGGCGCCTCCTGCGCCGCAAACTGCAAGGCAAGGCTTATGCCTTGAAATGAATCAAAGGAATGCTCCGGTTCGAATCCTTAATTTATGTTTTTAATAAATTAATCCGGTAGAATATTTAATTCGACACGAGAAAAAAATGTTGGGGAGTGGAGGATTCGAACCTTCGAAGGCTGAGCCAACAGATTTACAGTCTGCCCCATTTGACCGCTCTGGAAACTCCCCAGTGTTAGCTATTTATATAAAAATTACGGTTTTTTGGCAAGTGGTTTTGCCGATTTTGACAGATATTTTTACTGGTAAGATTATACTTGTTTAGTACGGCTAAAAAGCGCCTTTACCCAGGAATACTACGCCTACGGTTTTATATATAATCCAAAGATCAAGCCATACCGACCAATTTTGCAGATAATATGTATCGTACGCTATCCTGTCATGGTATTCCGCATGGGACCTTCCCGACACCTGCCAAAGTCCTGTAAGCCCGGGCAATATTGAAAACACGCGATCGTAATCTTCTCCGTATTTTTTTACTTCTTCATCAACAATCGGACGAGGCCCGACAAGAGACATTTCTCCCTTTAGGATATTTATAAGCTGGGGAAATTCGTCAATGCTGGTACGCCGCAGGAATCTGCCGAAACTTGTTATTCTTGGATCATTTTGAAGTTTATGGTTTTCATTCCATTCGGTTTTTAAATTTGAATCATTTTCCAGTATTTTTTGTAATTGCTGTTCGGCATTGTTTACCATAGAGCGGAACTTATAAGCGTAAAAAGGTTTTCCGTCTTTACCAAGTCTTTTATGCTTGTACAGCACAGGCCCGCGAGAGTTAATCTTGATTATAAGCGCGATTAACAGAAGGAAAGGCAATAAAACAATGCCGCCTATAATTACCAGCGCCGTTTCAATTATCCATTTGATTTTTTTATTTATTCCGAATTTTAACTTGTTGCTGGTGTCAATTCCTAAAACCCCGCTGAAATCACGGACAGACATCCATATAGTTGTAATGTTAAAATAACTTGGAATAATGACATTGTATTTGAACGCTGATACCGATGTGTTTATAAGATGCTTTAATTTCTGCGAGTCCAGTTTGGGCATTGCAACTATCGCCATTTTTATTTTATATCTTTTTACGATTTCAGGGCCCAAAGCTGTATCGTGAATAACCGGAATACTCAAATATTCATCTTCACCCAGAGGATTATCATCAAGAATTAAAACAGGCAGATAACCCGACCTTGTGCTGTTTTTAAGGCATCTGGCAACAAGTTTCCCCGTGCCGCCTGAACCGTATATCACCGTAGGAATGCCGCCAAGCCTTGTAATGTGCAGAAACCAGTGGGTAATGCTTCTTGTGGTAAGCAGCAATACTGCCGAAAAAAGACCGCTAATAATAAATGCGGTATTTATAGAATCCCATGAATTGTTTTCGATGTACCTTGAAAAAATAATACTGCCGTGGGCGATTACAGTTCCGATGCTGAAACGCCTGAGTTCTTCGGAAGGAGCAAGTGAAATTCCTGGATAAAGATGAAAAATATTAAAAATTATGATGAAGACGGGCAGGTACGGCCAGTAGGTTATAAATGACTTTGCGTTTATACTGCCGTAATTATTTAAAAAACCGTAGATTCTGACCCAGAAAAAACCCCACGCAAAACAGAGCATTATTGTAAAAAGATCGGATAATATGAAAGCTGAGGATGTTACTGCGGAAGTGGTGCGGCGGTATCTCTTGCGATACCATAGGTCAAACTCGGAAAGCGTCATAGGCTAAAGCTATTATAATCGCTCTTTTTTTTCAATGACCTCCCGAATTCGTTCAATAAAAGCGATTTTTGAAAATTTTTGTACATGAACATTAAACAATTCACGGTTTAAAAAGTTATACTCATTTTTCTCAAATTTATCAATTGCGGCGATAAGAGAATCGCTTGTCTGTTCGTCAAAAAACAGGCCCGTAACGTTTTCTTCTACCGTATCAAGAACGCCTCCGTGCCGGTAGGCGATTACAGGGCATCCTGCCGCGTTGGCTTCTATAGGAATCAGCCCCATGTCTTCAATGCCGGGGTAGAGAAGGGCTTTTGCCTGTGAAAAAAGCCCTGCCGCTTCATCATCGGTTATTTTCCCTGTAAAACGGACAAATCCCGATTTTTCATATTTCCTTTTATCCCGCTTTTTTATTCCCGCTCCTGCTACCGTCAATTTCCTTTTTGACTTAATACAGGCTTCAATGGCTATATCAACCCTCTTGTAATCCGTAATCTGCCCGAAAAACAGGTAGAAATCGGAAGGTTTTCTTTCGATATTAATAAATCTTTCAATTGAAGCCGGACCGTATACTACCTGCGCATCACGGTTGTATACACGGCGTATCCGTTTTGCGGTAAAATGCGAATTTGTTATAAAACGGTCAACCATGTTGGCTGAGGTAATGTCCCATATCCTCAAATTCGGCATAAGTTGTTTCATAAAAAAACGGACAAAGGGATTGGCTTCTTTAAAATACTCATGGTACATATCCCAAAGATAGCGCATAGGGCTGTGGCAATAGCATACATGAAAAGCGTTCGGATTCGGAACAACGCCTTTGGCGGGACCTGCCTCGCTGGAAATAACCAGATCATACTGGCGCAGGTTAAAATCAATTAGGGCATTCGGCATTAACGGCATATAAAGTTTGTAGAGTTTTTTTGCGAACGGCAGCCTGTTTATCCGCGAGGTAATAATTCGCCTGCTGTTAATTAAACCCGATACCGCCTTTGGATCATAAACATGTGTATAGATGTCAGCTTGCGGAAACATTTCAAGAAGGGCTTCGAGCATTTTTTCTCCGCCGCGCATATTAACAAGCCAGTAGTGTATGATGGCGGTTTTCATTCAAATTCCTTTAATATTTTTGCCGCGATTTTTTTAAAACTGTATTTATACAATAGATCATCAGGCAAAATCGGTAAAGGAGGCGTTTTTTCTAGCAACAATTCCATTAATTTGTTTTTTAATTCGATGGAATCGCCAGCGCGGAAAAAAGAAACCGGAAAACCGCCGTAGATTTCTTTAAAGACAGGAATGTCGGAAATAAGCGCGTGAGTTCCCAAAACCATTGCCTCAAGCGGAGGAAGCCCGAAACCTTCGTATAACGAAGGCTGGACAAGAAGAGACGCCTGTGAGAGGCTTTCCATAAGTTGTTCATCCCAAACATAACCTGAAAATGAAACAGAATCCTCACTTAACAAATTGATTTTTTTTAGGACGGAATTGTCATTTGAACGGAATTTTTCTTTATCGCCGATAATAATCAGCTTATGAGGCAATCCTTCTTCCTTTGCAGAAACAAACGCGTCAAGCAGGCAGTCGAGCCCTTTGTGTTTTTTTATATTGCCGATAAAAATAACGGTTTGAGCTTTTTTAATATTTGGATTTTTTTTTCTGTATTCAAAGAATTTATTTTGAACGGCGGAATTGGTTACAACAACAGGTTTTTTGTTTCCAAGGTAATGTTCAATCCTTGATTTTGAAAATTCAGATACCGTGAATATTTTCTTTGAGATTCTGTATGCCCTTTTATACAGAAACATACGGGCCGCAAGGGCGATTTTGCCTGTAAGTTCAGGCATATCGGGAAAAATAATGTCGTGGATTGTGGTAAAGACTGGAATGTTAACGGGGGGGATATTGAAAAAAGGAGAGAAAAAAACGTCCGCTCTGTTTATTTTAAGCGTTGTTCCGACAGGAAAGAAAAAAAGCGCTTTAAGGGAAAAAGGCTTTATTTCGCAGGGAACAACCGTTACATTGTGATATGACGCGTAACTTTTTAACCTTTCCGCGTTTCCCAACAGCAAAAAGCCGTGTTCGGATTGAATAAAAAAAGGTAAAATCCCGTTAAGATACGCGCCGACGCCGCTTGCGTCCAACATTCGACAGTCAACGGCTATTTTCATATTATGTGTTTATAAAGAATCTGAAAATTCTTTGAGGTTAACGAAATGTTTTATATTGCCGTTAACGGTATTTTCTTCGTTATTTGTCAGGAATACCGGAATACATCCTGCGTTAATCCCTGCATTTACGTCCCGCTCATCGTCTCCGACCATGTACGAATTGGAAAGGTCTATGTTGTACTTTTGCGCGGCCTTTAATATCATGCCCGGCTTCGGCTTGCGGCAATCACAGTCGATTTTATATTCGGGACGCTCGCCTTTGAATCCTCCATCCGGGTGGTGGGGACAGAAAAACAGATCATCGATATAAGCGCCGTGTCTGCCCAGTTCCGTTTCCATCTTCTTATGGATTAGTTCAAGCGTTTCAAAATCTACTTCGCCGCGGGCTATTACAGGCTGGTTTGTTATGACAATCGCGAGGTATCCCAGAGTGTTGATTTTTTTAACGGCTTCCGCCGCGCCCTCGATTAATTCAAAATCTTCCGGTTTGGAAATAAAAATATTTTTAATGAATTTGTTTATCGTTCCGTCACGGTCAAGAAACACGCATTTTTGCCTTACGGACAGATTTTTCCGCCTTACTATTCCATTTTCAATATCTGACGTAACTTGCGCATAACGCTCTGGCGTGCCCATGTCTTTTATGTATTCGGGAGTAGGGTAGGCGAAAATTTTCCCGCCTGAAATCGAAGGTTTAAGCATATCGCGGTCGAGATCGATTTTTTCCTTTGTCAAATAACAGTTTTTTACAAACTCGGCGGACAGGATATGAATGCCCGCGTTCACAAGATTTTTACAGTATTTTCTCTCATCTTCCTTGTTAAGCCAGCCTGTTACCTGAAAATTGGCGTTTGTAATTATCAATGCGCTGTCAAAAGGATGGCTGTTGGGATGAACCGCAAGTGAAACCTGCGCGTTATTTTCCTTGTGAAAAGCAATCATTCTGGAAAAGTCAATGTCAAAGATTATATCGCCGTTTAACAGAATAAAATCGCCCGGCAGATTTTCCATTTTTTTTAACGCTCCGGCAGTTCCCAACGGCTCGGTTTCGGTATAGTAGGAGATTTTGCATCCGAAACGGCCGCCGTCCGCAAAATAATCCTGAATTTTACCGCCTAAATGTCCTGTTACAATTGTAATGTCGGTTAAACCGTTTTTTTTGAGGCAGTCAATTTGATGTTCAAGAATTGGTTTTCCGCAGACAGGGATCATGGGTTTGGGAATGCCGCTTGCAATTGACTGAAGACGGCTTCCCATTCCGCCCGCCATGATTATGGTTTTCATCGCGTTGCCGTCAATAAAAATGCTCTTCAAGCATCATGCAAATAACGTGATACACAGGCAAATGTAACTCCTGAATTTTCCATGTTTCCGTTTCCGGTACACGGATGCACACATCCGCGTATTGTTTTAATTTTCCTCCGCTTTCCCCTGTAAGCGCGATTATGTGTAATTTTTTTACACGCGCGACAGCCGCGGCATAAAGAACGTTTTTTGAATTTCCGGAAGTTGAAATGGCAAGGAAAACGTCGCCTTCATTTCCGTAACCGTAAACCTGCTGGGCGAATGTGATGTTGCCGTCAATATCGTTAATGCAGGCGGTATTTAAGGAAGCATGGCCTGAAAGGGCGATTGTCGGAAGCCCCGGCTGCATTCGCGGAACAAGGTAGTCCGCAATTTCACTATCGTATTTTGTGATTTCACAAATAAAAGTTTCGGGAAGATTTCTCTTTTTTGCGAAAGTTTTCATTAATTCACCGGCGATGTGTTCTGCGTCAGACGCGCTGCCGCCGTTGCCGGCAATTAACAGTTTTCCGCCTTTTGTGTAGGCATCGCATAAAATTTTGTACGCTTTTTTTATATCGTCTATGTTAACGGCAAGCTGCGGGTAACGTTCTGTCAATTGCTGTAAATGGTCCAACTTTGAGTACCCCTTTCCGTAAATGTAGGCGTCAAAACCATGCCTTTTTTTTCTTTTAGAGCGTTGATAAGACCTATGCGGCGGCATGGGTTACAGTATATCATCATAAAACCTCCGCCTCCCGCTCCCGATATTTTAGCGGATTCTGCCCCGTTGTCAATTGCGTATTGGTACAACTCATCCAGAAAAGAATTTGAAATTGACGCCGCCGCATTTTTCTTTGCAAGCCAGCCGTTTAACAGGCAGTCGGAAAACCCTTTAAAATCCCCTTTTAAGAGGGCTTCTTTCATAAACACAGCCTGTTTTTTCATTTCGTGCATACTTTCAATATTTTTGGCGTCTCCCTTTTGCGTATGCTTAATCTGTTCATTTATGATATTCGCGCTTTCTCTTGAAACTCCGGTATAAAAAAGAACCAAAGACGATTCAATTTCGTTTCTGATCCAGCGTTTCAGCCTTAACGGATTTACAATTACTCGGTCTTTTTCATAAAATTCCATAAAATTAAAACCGCCGAATGTCGCCGCGTACTGATCCTGTTTCCCTCCCGCAAGGCCGATATCTTCCCTTTCAATTTTATAGGCAAGGCTTGCTATGTCATATTCGCCTAACGGAAGGTTAAGCCATTCCTCGAATGCCTTTATAATGGCGACAACCATTGTGGAAGAAGAGCCAAGCCCCGAACCGGCGGGCGCGTCCGAATAAGTGGTCATTCTGAATGAAAGGGGTTTTTTGGCAAAATCCGCGATAATCTTGTTGTAGATGCCGCTGTGAAGCGGCAGGGTGGGGGAGATCGGAAGTTTTTCACAGGCGGCGTATTCCTCTTTTTTGTCAAAATCGGCGGCGATAAATTCTATTTTTCCTGTTTCAGAAGGTTCAATTGTACAGTAAGCGTACATATCTACGGTAGCGTTTAATACAAATCCGCCGTAAAGGTTGTAATAGTCCGCGATGTCGGTCCCGCCTCCGGCAAGGCCGAGCCGCAGCGGAGCTTTGGAACGTATTATCATTATGACACTCCGGTTTTAATTTATCGATCATTTCGTATAAAAAGGTTAAACCCGTTTTCATCCGATAATAAACGATATTCTTTTTCCATCATTTCAACAATAGGCGCGTGCCAGTCATTAATAATCTCACTGCGGCCTCCTTCGGTAACCGTCGCGATTATTGCAGGTCTGGAAGTCAGTATATCGTTAATAAATTCGTCTCTTGCTCCGTATAATTGTTCAAGCCCTGATCCTTGATAAAAATATCTGGATGCGATTTCTCTTTTTGTAAATGGGTATATATAACCGTTAATTCCCAATGATATTATTTTTTCATCGGGTTTTGTATTTTCATTTATCATTTTTCCCGCGTTTACCAGATGTTTTCCGGAGTTATCATACAATTTATTTGTTAAATAATAAAAATACCTGATAATTCCGTCCGAGAACATGATACAAAAAAAAACAGTCAGGATTACGTATTTGATTTTTGTACTTTTTATGTTTATTAACGCAAAGGAAAAAGACGAATAAATAATTTCCGATAAAAACATAAGCGCGGGAACAAAAAAAGGAATTAGAACCAGATTATAATGAGTCGAGCTTCCTGAAAATGAAAGGAACAGTACCATTAAAAAATATGAAAAAGTGTAGCCTAAATAATAAGTAAATTGTATTTGTTTATATTTGGTTACTATCCAAAAAATACCCAGCCAAAGAGGCAAAGCGCAGTTGGTTCTGCCCAACACAAGAAAAAAGTTTTTTTGTATAGCCTTTAAGCTTGAGTCGCCAAAACCCCTCGCAGTTCCCGCAAATATCACCTGTTCAATAAACGGTTTAATAATACCATTTAGTTTTAAGTATAAAAATACAGGAACAAAAATAATGACAATCCCAAAACAGAACCCAGTAATACATTTACCCAGTAAGATAAAACTGCGTTTAATTATCAGATCAATAAAAATTACTGTACAAAAACCTGCCCATAAAGGAAACATATTTAGCCTGATTAATACAGCGCATCCAAAACAAAACCCTAAAATAACAAGTTCCGAAAAACTGACATTCCGTTTGTCAGAGAAAAAGTATTTAGTGAAAATATAAAAAGAAATCATTAAAAAGGGAAGCGAGTATTCTTCTGTTCCCGCGTTAACCAATAAAAATGAAAGAAGCGCGATAAAACTAAACGCGGTTGAGAACAAGGCTCTCTTTTTATTTCCGAAAAAAAGCGCTGTTTTATAGGCAAACAGCACGGAAATGAAAAGCAGAATAAACTCTGTAATCCATATGCCTGTAAATCCTCCAAGGAACAACCCCGGTACGCTTAAAAGATATGTGAGCGGCCCCTTATTGTCAACAAGGTCTTTATACGGCAGATGCCCCCGGACTATTCCCTGCGCTACGGTGATATAGACAGACGAATCCACATACATAATTCTGAAATTTAAAGGGTTATAACTTGAAGAAAAAGTGACGGCGAATGCAATCAGGAAAAGAATAAAACATATGTATTTTTTTGATATGTCCTTATTATTAATAAACGACATTTTATTTTTTTTTATAAAATATAAAACCGTTATCCTGGGAAAAAAGATAGTATTCCTTTTCCATCATATCATAAACGGGTTTGTGCCAATTTTCCATATAAAAGCCTTCTCCTCCGTAAAGTGCGGAAATAACAATAATTGCCGGTTTAGTTGATAATATATCGGAAATAAATTCTTCCTGCGCGCCCGGAATCAGATCAAGCCCCGACCCTTGGTAAAAATACTTTGAAGCCGTATTTCTTTTAGTAAACGGGTATATATAGCCGTCATATCCCAAAGAAATAATACTATCGCCGTTATCTGTATTTTCGTCTAACATTTTTCCGGCCCTGAATAACATTGCACCGCTGTTATTTTTATAATAAAAATTTCTGCCCATATTAAACAAAAGCATTACAAATCCTTCTGAAAAAACAATACAGAGGAAAAAGATAAGGACTGTTTTTCTTATATTTTCTTTTAAAAATTTAAATTCAAATTTATTTATTAATACAGTGAGGGCAGGAGGGAAAAACGGAATAAGAACCGTATTGTAATGACTGCCGCCCCATGAAAAAGAATGGAACAGAATCAATAAAAAATAAGAAACCGAAAACCCAATATAATATGTGAACATATCCCGTCTGAAATATGACATAATAAAATAAATACCGAAAAACAAAGGCAAAAAGGAATAGTTTTTGTTTAATAAATCATAAAAAATCTTAACAGTATCTTTTAAATTGGAAGAGCCAAACCCTTTAGCAGCTCCGCCTACTACAACAAGATTCCAAAAATCGTTTACAATGCCGTTTGTCCGTAAATACAGAAAAATCGGAATAAAAACGATGATTATACCGGTTAAAAAGGCGCATATATATTTAAGCAATTGTAAATATTGCCGCTTTAAAACGGATTCAAAAAAAATGACAAGGCAAAAACCCGCCCACAGCGGAAACATATTCAGCCTTGTCATTATTGCGCATGAAAAACATATTCCAAGAACCGTTAACTCAAGAAATTTTATTTTTTTTTCAGGTGAGAAATAATATCTTGTAAAAATATAAAGTGAAATAAATAAAAAAGGAAGGGAATATTCCTCTGTTCCGGCGGAAACTTCATTAACAGGAATAAGAGCGGCAAAGCTGAATATTGTTCCAAGCAAGGCTTTATTTTTATCACCGAAAAAAAGAGCGGTTTTCCACGCAAATATAACGGAAATAAATATAAATAAAAGTTCAGTTATCCAGACGCCAGTAAACCCTCCGAGAAACAACCCGGGAACACTGAAAAAATAAACAAGCGGTCCTTTATTATCGACAAGGTTTCTGTAGGGCAGCATTCCTCTTATTATTCCCTGCGCGATAGTTATATACACGGAAGAATCAACGTGCATAGGTCTAAAGCTGAAAGGACTGTATGAGCTCCTTAAACAAACCGCAAAAGCAATAAGAAAAAGAAAAAAATATATTTTTTTGTCTGATTTGATTATGTTTTTAAATGGAATTAGTTTCATATTCTTTTCCGTTAATTTACGGATTTCTTTCTGAAAATGAAGAATTTGGAAACAAAAAAATTGATAACCATTCCCGCGGCAATTCCGCAGGCCTGCGCTATAAATTTCCACGGCAGGACAAAATTAAGAATTACCAGTTTCATAACAGCAATATTGATAATGAGTCCCAAAAGAGAGCCTGTAAGGAACATGACCCATCTTGTTACAGACACCGGAGTTTTTCCGGTATATTCCCTGAATGACCATAGATGATTTATAAAATAATTCTGGGTTCCGGCAATAATAAAACAAACAATACTGACAGGTATTTCAGGAAGCCCTCCCAAATCAACCAGAAAGAAAAAAATGAGCAGATTGGTAATTGTTCCAAGTCCGCCCGTTACTCCGAATTTAAAAAATTCGGTTATCAGGCGAGTTTTCTTATTTTCCATACATCCGCCAAAGCCTTAATTAAAAAACTTCCCGGCATTTTTGACTGTCCTTTTTGGCGATCGGGAAAAATAATCGGGATTTCGATGATGCGGCATTGCTTTCTGTAGGCTTTGTATTTCATTTCAATTTGAAATGAATAACCGCGCGGAACGACAGATTCATATTCGATTTTTTCCAAAGCGGTTTTCCGCCACATATTATAACCGCCCGTAAAATCCTTTACAGGGCATTTGAGCATAATCTGGCAGTAAAGAGCGCCGCACTTTGTAATAATATTTCTGATAAAACTGCGGTTTGTTATGCCTCCGCCTTTTACATTGCGGGAGCCGATAACAATGTCAGCATTTTCGATTTCTTTGCGCATAACGGGAATATACTTCGGGTCATGGGAAAAATCAGCGTCCATTGCCAGTAAAATATCAAAACCGTTTTTAATACCCCATGAAAAACCTTCAAGGAACGCGGAAGCGCCTCCCTGTTTTCCGGGTCTTTTTATAAGATGCAAAGAACCGTTTTTATCCGCAATTATTTCAACAGCTTGCGCGGTACCGTCAGGTGAATTGTCGTCTATAACAAGGATATGAATGTCGGGAGCATAGGAAAAAACCGCTTCTATAACGGCTGTGATATTTTCGATTTCGTTATAGGTAGGAATAACTGCTAAAAGATTTTCGTTTTTCATGCTGACAGGGTGTTTGGTTTCAATCATTTGGAATATTCTCTTATTATATCATACACAGAAGAAGCCGCTTTGTCAAAAGAATATTTCTCAAGAATTGCATCCGGTTTTTCAACAGGATCATTGAGGAGAATGTCAAGATCGGTGTCTATGCTGTACGGATCGATATAATGTGCGGTTTTCCCGTATATTTCAGGAAGACTTGCCGCTTTTGCGACAATTATCTGAGCGCCGCAGGCTAACGCTTCAAGCGGGGTAAGACCGAAACCTTCATAGTAGGAAGGCAGAACAAACGCTTTGCATTGTGTCATAAGGGCTTTTACTTTTGAATCATCAAGATAGCCCAGCATTACTATATTTTTTGGAATCTCATAATCTAATTCGTTAACTTTTACGGTTGAAAGACTGGTTCCTGAAACTGCAAAAACATTCTCCGGATGTTTTTTTGCGTACTCTAAAATCCACTTAATATTTTTCCGTTTTGAAAGACTCCCCAATGAAAAATAAAATTCATTTTCTTTAAGCGCGGGAAATTGTTCAAATACGGAGAAGTCAGAAACATTATCGTGGATATGATCCGCGCTGCTGTAAATAACTTTTATCCGTGAAGGGTTAATCTTAAATGTATTAATTATTTCATTTTTACTGTATTCGGAAACAGTTACTATTTTTTTTGCAAGATATGCAATAATACGGTATTGAATCCTGCTGTAAAACCTTGTAAATTTATCTCTTCGGCTCACAAAATCTTCGGGAAAAAATTCACAGTAAATGTCATGTAAAAAAACAATACCGGGAGCGAAGGGCAGGGCAGTGTTGCCGAATTCAAGAATGGTATATTTTCTGTGTGTAAGCAAAAAAACCTGTAAAGTCAGCATTTGCCAGCGGATGTTTGATTTGCTTTTTTTTTCCAGCCTGATAATTTCCATGTTTTTGTAAGCAGGTATATTTTCAAGAAAAGACGGAATCACAACGGCAATTTCATCTTTTGCGCAAAGATTATCCAACCGGCGGGTAATTTCATAAGCATAACGTTCAATGCCTGTAAGACGGCGACAGAGAAAATCACCGTTGATTAAGATTTTCTTTTTGGAACTCATCTTTTATTGCCGTATTCCTGTATAATGCTGTAAAGCTGGCGCGCCGATTTATCATAGGAATATTTTTTTAAAATTTCATCAGGCTGATCAACAGGCTGCTTTAGAAGTTCATCCAAATCAACATCGGTATTAAACGGATCAATGTAATGAGCTGTGTTTCCGTAAATTTCAGGAAGGCTTGCCGCTTTTGCGATTATTATCCGCGCTCCGCAGGATAAAGCCTCAAGCGGAGTAAGCCCGAAACCTTCGTAATAAGCGGGATGAATAAAAGCCTTGCATTTTGTCATTAGGGCTTTTACTTTACCATCATCAAGATAGCCGAAAAAAATGACATTAGTGGGGATAGAACCAGACAATTCATCTACTTTGACAGTATTAAGACTGATGCCTGAAATAACGAAAAGAGCGTCAGGATTTTTAGCCGCATATTCTATTATCCACTTAATATTTTTCCGTTTTGAAAGGCTTCCCAAAGAAAAATAAAACGGTTTTGAAAGGGCAGGGTAGTCGTTAAAAATCGAACAATCACTCTTAATATGCTCGAAATTATACCAACCATTGTAAATAACGGTGATTTTTTCCTCTTTTATATGATATGCCTTAGCAATCTGATTTCTGCTGAAATATGAAACCGTAATTATTTTCTTTGCCCTGTATGCAATAATACGGTTTAGTATTCTGAAATAAAAACGTTCATGTTTTTCCCGTTTTGTCTTAAAATCATCAGGAAAAATTTCACAATATATGTCATGCAGAAAACTTATTCCAGGATAAAATAACGAGCAGGCATTTCCGAAATCAAGCGATATTGCCTTTATTCTTCGTAAAATTCCCGGAAGAATAAATTGCTGCCATTTGGGAATGGAAACTATATTTTTTTCGTAATTGATTATTTTTAAATTATTGAAAGAAGGAACATTTTTTGCATCATTTGAAATAATTATTCCGATTTCATTTTTTGCAGAAAATCCATCAAGACGTTTTGTAATTTCATACGCGACACGTTCAATTCCGCTTATATTGCTGCAGAAAAATTCTCCGTTTATTACTACTTTCGGATTTTTATTCATTTATTTGTATTTCGAGACAATAATTATTTTTTAAATACTATAACTTCAATTCTGATGCATAATCTTCAATCAGTTTAATAAGTCTTTTTGATACGTTCTCCTTACTGTAATATAAGGCTCTTTCCTTTCCGGCGGCTATCATTTTGTCCCGCAATTGTTTATTAGTTAATACTTCGTTCATTAAGTGCGCAACAGAAGGAAAATGTTTTTGCTTGAATAAAATTCCCGCATTTCCGACAGTTTCCGTTACCGCTGATGAATCGAAAGCAAGAACAGGAACACCGAAATACATGGCTTCAATAAGCGGAACGCAAAATCCTTCATGCTCGCTCATACATAGAAACAAATCCGCGTTTTTGTAATATGCCGCAAGTTCGTTAAGAGGTATCATGCCGGTAAAATTTACAGGCAGATGCAGTTCATTAGGTAATTGCTGAAGATCATGTTTATAGTCCTGAAAATTTTCATAGGAACCTACAAGCGTTAATTCACTATTCGGATTTATTTTATGATAGTAATAAAACGCTCTTATAATATCTTCCGGACGTTTGTTCGGTGAAATCCTGCCGACAAATAGAATATTTTTAATTCCGTTGCGTTTTATAATTTTTTTACTGTGTTTAATTAATGAAAAACGGTTAAAATCATACGGAGGTTCCGCTACAGATGTTTTGGCATAACCCGCATCCCGTAACTGTGAGCAGTTATATTCTGAAACACCCCAAGCGTAAGAGAAATAAAGAGACATAAAAACTAACTCTCGTAATCCGTCAGTAAGAATATTTTTTATATTTGGATTATATTTTTCAAAAAAAAAAGGCGGTGTTATATTATGATATAACAGCACTTTAGGGCAATCAAGCTCTGAAATCATAACAGATAGAGGCGTAGGCATAGCGAAATGAAATATAACAAGCGTTTTTGCCGTTATATAATTTTTAAGAGTATTTACGTTAGCCCATTTTTTAATATCAAAACCGTTGTTTTTGTCAATAGATAAGCCAAAAAGCCTGTTATCTATTTTATATTCGTCTAACATTTTGGAAAAATCACAAATAATCAAGCTAACAGCATCATTAGCCAGAAAATGACCGTAAACCTGCAAGATTTGATTAAACATTTTTTCTCTTCATTTCATTCAGCTCTTTCTGCAGTCTTTTAATTGTTTCTTCCTGTGTTTGTAAAGTAAATACAAGTTCACAAATAAATGATGAAGCTGCAAAATTAAAACCGGATTGAGAATTAAAAATCGGTTCAACATACCACTTTATAAACTTGGCTAAAAATTTTTTAAACAGCGCCTTGATATTTGTAATACGGCTGGGAATAGCAATGTCAGGCGATAATGAGGCCATCTGTTTCAGCATTAAAAGTTTTTTCTTGTAATTGTCAATGTTATTCGTTAATTCAAAGAAACTGTATTGGACAGGTTCTCTTATGTCAAATAATTCCTGCTTGGAGTAACCTGCCTGTTGCACTGCTTCATATACCTTATTCTCCAGAGCAGCATCGCCTAAACCAGAGAGTTGAAATTCATATTTTACATTATTAATATTACACATATTTGCAAGATTGATACTTCTTTATTATTTTTTTATATATTTCCAAGGTTTCATCAGCCATTTTATCTCTTGTGAACATTTCCTTAAAACGTTCATAACCTTTTTGCCCCATATTTTCTCTCATGGATTTATTTTCAATTAGATTAAAAAGAGCTTTCTCTAAATCGCTGTTATTGTCCGGCTCACAAAGTAAACCCGTTATACCGTTATCGATAATTTCAGGTATGCCGCCGATATTGCACCCAATAACCGGTTTTTTGTGCCTCATAGCCTCAATAAAAATAATACCGAACGATTCATACAGAGAAGGAGATACGAAAATATCACAAGATTCCAATTCTTGTTCTTTCTGTCCGTCAGGAATTTCTCCAAGAAAAAGTACATTTTTCATTAAATGTTTATATTTTCTTTTAAAATATTTTTTAAATGTAGTTCCCGTTATTTTATCATAAATATCGGCTCCTGCCAGCCTAAACTCTATGTTTTTATGTTTTGCCAGTATATTAGGAATAACCTCCAAAAGATTGGAGATGCCTTTTCGGCGTTCAAGTCTTCCAATAAAAAAAATTCTTATTTTTTCATCTTTATGATAAATTGCCTCAAACTTTAAATCTTCGATACCTAAATAATTTTTATAGAGTTTATCTTCAAAGTCTATGCTATATGTATCAGTTATAGTCTTTGCAATGCTGTCACTGATTGCAATAACTCCGGAAGATTTTTCCATAAGGCGTTTTTCAAACTCATAAAACAATAAATTGTCGTCTGTTTTGTCGTATTCATGAATGTCATGTACAATTTTTGCGGGTGTTTGTAATCGCGTTACAACGGGAATATTTAAGAATTCAGAACAAATAAGCCCGTTGAAATCCCAAAGCGGGGTTTCAATAATGTGTATGTTATACATTTCAATAAGTGTAATAATTTTTTTATAAGCGCTGTATGAAAGTTTTAGTACATTATTACATACAGGATAAGAGTCAAGCAGTTTAGTAAAAAGAGGAGATGGTAATAAGGAATAATAATTAATACCGTCTGTCATATAATCAATATTATTATCACCGCAGTATACAATATGAACATTTATACCCAACTTAAAAAGACCGCAGGCCAGCTCTATAGTATGTTTTGAAGAACCGCCATTGTTTTTGATAGGTGATGGTACTAAGAAACAAACATTTATTTGTTCAGGGGCTTTTTCCTTGTTTAATTTCAAAAAATTAGTTTTACCGTCCAGATCAAACCGCAGCTTCCTTTTTGAATTCAAGCCGTCGTATTTACCTTGTTTTACGCCTCTTTTCCACATATCTATCATTTGATCATATTCTTTCTTTGTAATTTCTCCGCTTTTTTTCCAGTAAATAAACATAGTTTTAATCTTGTTCGGATCATTTAAGGCGTTTTTTTCTCGTGTCTCCAGATCAAAAAGACCTTCCGAGTTTTTGTATGCAAAATAAGTACTGTTTTTAACTGTTTGAAACCATCCGCGAATATAGAAAGAGTCTCTGTTGGGGCTTCTGGCTCCTTCATGGTATACATGGGCATAAGGGTGATGATCTAATTTTTTCCCGATTCGCGCGATACGGGCTTGTAAATCCGTTTCATCTCTGTGATATTCATAATATTCATCATAACCGCCGATATCTATCAAAATCTGCCTTAGATAAGCGCCGTTGCATCCGCCGAATGATTTAAAATATCCTTTTTTTTCATATTCTTTATATTGTTTTGAGTCCAATGCAGAATATTCAATCTCATCGGAACCCCAAATATCCGTAATTATTCCAAATTGACTTTTCCCATAAATAGAGTCAACTTTTCCGCCAATGCCGGCTAATTCACTATCGTTTTCAAAAGATTTAACATAATGAGAAATCCAGTGTCTGTCTATCGGAACTGCGTCATCATCAATAAAAATGACAATTTCACCGGCGGCGGCTTTTATTCCTATGTTACGTGAGACGGAAATATTTGGAACATCGCATTTTTCAATTTTGATAATATTTTTATATGCCTCCAATACTAAATCTGTTTTATCAATAGACGGTCCGTTTACAACAATAATTTCAAAATCGTCATAAGTCTGATATAAAAGAGCGTCTAAAACACGTTTGAGCCAATAATCCCTGTTTAATGTATTGATTATAACAGAAACATTCATTTATAATTCTCTTTCATTATTTTTAAAATAATTATTTGCTGCGCTTTGATAAGTTCCATTATTTTATAGTTAAATTCAGCCTGTTGGTTAGTATATGTACGGATTAGTTTTCCTATAATACGTTTTATAAACTTGAATTTTGTTTTAGAAGGAACATTCAATACAAATGCTTTTGAGTTAGCTTGTTCATATATACGATTAAATTCGGTTATTACATCCTTCATTTCATCGCTGCTAAATATTGTTGAATCATATATATCATTCTTTTTTATATCACTCATAATTAAATCAGCTATTGTTTTTGTATCCATAATTTACCTCCTTTCAAAAAATATAATAAATATGGTTCTTTTTCTTATAATACAGTCTTAAGTATTACATCGCTCATTTTTTTTACAGTTTTTTTCCATGAAAATAACTTTGCACGTTCAAGCCCTTTTTTTATATAATGTTTGCGTAAATCTTCGCTAAAATATAAATTTTCAAAAGCTTTAATGCATTGTTCTTCGCTGTCATAATCAATCATTATTGCCGCGTCTCCCACAACTTCAGGCAGAGAAGAATTATTTGAAGTGATAACCGGAGTACCCGCCTGCATTGCTTCAAGAGGCGGCATACCGAACCCTTCGTATTGTGAAATATAGGTAAAAAAAAGAGAATTACTGTATAGAATATTAACATCATTGTCATCAATATAACCAAACCGGATGATTTTTTTTTGGTATTCCTTTAAACTATCTATTTGTTCTTCCAATAAATGAATAAATTTGTCCCATTGCGCCCCGCCTAAATAAAAATACAGGTTTTTTATATTATGTTTCTTAATGAAATTAATAAAACATTTTACTGTAAAAACAAGATTTTTCCTGGGTTCCAGAGTACAAAGAGAAAAAATATATTCATCGTTATTTCTGTGTTCTACTTTGTATTTATTAAATACGGCGGCAAGTTTTTTTTTATCATAATCAGGATAAAAGTTTTGTGATGACGAGATATATGTAACAATAATTTTTTTTTCGTCTAATTGATTTTTATAGTATTTTAAGTGATCGCGTTTAGTACATTCTGAATTACAAAAATAATAATATTCTTTATTTAAATTTCTTATATATGCATATTCAATAATATGATTTTTTGTAGAAAAAAAAGATGGATAATATTCAGGGAAGATTAACGGCATAGTGTCATGCAAAAAAACAAAATTTTTAATATGAGTACATTTTATTATTTCATTGTGAATAATTGAATCGAGAGAAAGAAAAATATCTATTTTTTTACAGATTTTTTTTATATTATGTATATATTTCATTAAGCAATAATATAGAACGTATATATAATGTTTTATTATTTTTAATATATAAAGCGTGTTTATGAAGATATTGGTATTAGTTTTTATAAAATTTTTATAAGTTTTAATTAAATTAATACGGTAAAAAATTAACTGTTCATCATAAAATTTAAAATAAGAAAATTTTGAGAAAAAAAGATCATTTTTCATTTTTTGTACAAATTTATAACGATTATTATTTATAAGTAATGTAATATTGAAATTTGGCAATCTTTCAAATTCTTTTAATACATTATATACTGTAAAAAAAATACCTGTACGATCTATATTGCCCATTTCAAAGAAATTTGTTAATAACGAAGCATTAAGAAGAATACTTATCTTTTCTTTCATTTTTCCTAAATATTGTAAAATTAGGTCATAATTATAACATCAGAATCAAAATAATTTTTTTTATGACATTTTAAATTTTATTCATCTTCTTCAGTATTTTCTTGTATCTCATCTTTTTGGATTTGATCTACTGACATTGACTTAAACTTACGGAAACTCACTGCAATATGTGCTGAAATTATAGCTAAAAATGATGAAAGAGTAATATATTTAGCTGAAAAACTTGTTTGAAAAACATCAGGTGATGAAATAGAATGCACTTTAAACATAAAAGATAAAATCCAAAACATAACTCCGTTAATAATAACCGTAAATACAACATAATATGCTATGTACTGATAATTATTAAAATTTTCTTTGCGAAGCTTTGCGGTAAGTATTACTGAAATTACAGGTGGAAAAAAAATACATAAAAATGATACCATGAAAATCTCCTATATGATAAATTTATTGTATTATACTACAAAAAAATATTTTATGCAAGAAATAATACATTATTTTATAAAAAAACCATAAATTTATAAAATACTAAAAATTAATTCTCTCTTCTTCTATCACAAGCGGCCTGTTCATTATTCTATTGTTTATTGTCATTACATATTCACCTATAAAACCAATAAAAAACAACTGAAGAGAACTTAAAAAGAAAACACCGATAACCAAAGGCGCAATCCCTGCTGAAAAAGTATCCCAATAAAGTAACTTAAAAACAAAATATACTATTGCAACAATAAAAGTCAAACCGGCTGTTATAAATCCTCCTATAGTTGCAATTCTAAGTCCAATTTTTGTATAAGATGTAAAACTCAACATGGCGGCATCATACAAGGTATACCAATTGTTTTTTGTCTTTCCTGCACGCCGCTTTTGCTGCTCATATTCGATTTCTTTCCTTTGAAAACCCAATTCTGCCACAACTCCTCTAAGAAACGGTATTGGATCATGTAAATTTTTCATTACGTCAATAAATGTTTTATCATACAAACCAAATCCTGTAAAATGTTCAATTTGTTCAATATCTGACATTTTTTTTATTGTTTTATAATAGCAAGTACGTATAAAACGTAAGAATTTATTCTCTTTACTGGTTGTCTTGATTGCAGAAACAATTTTATAGCCTTTTTCCCATTCAGCAACAAATACAGAAATAAGTTTAACAGGATCCTGGAAATCAGCGCATATTAAAATTGTACAATCACCTGTCGTTTGGCACATTCCATAGTAAGGAGAATTAAACTGACCGAAATTTCTCACGTTAAATATAGCTTTTATTCTAGGATTTCTTCTACAAATATCACGTAATAAAGGACGAGTATTATCAGTTGATAAATTATCAATAAAAATTATTTCATAATCATATCCTGAAAGTTCTATTTCAAATATACTGATAATTTCATTACTTATAGGTATAATATTTTCCTGCTCGTTATAACAGGGTATTAACACACTGATTTTTTTCATTTAGTTTATCCTTGTTGTGTTTATCAGGCTGAAAAGCCCAGTATTTAAGTAAAATAAAATTCAAAGGGATTGTAATTATCCAGCTAAAAAATGGAGCAATATATTTTGATAAATGTAATAAATCGATTAAAAAAAACAATAAAAAGTTTTGCAATATAAGACCGTTAAAAGCGTAAGAAGCATATGTTTTAAACAGTAAACGTATTATATTCCGTTTCTGATCATTTTTATTTATGAAAACATAATTATAATTCAATAAAAATGAAATAAATACACTAATTAAAAAAGAAACCAAATTGGCAATAATATAATGCAGGCCAATATACACTAAACCAGAATATATAGTGTAAGAAATAATTGCATTTGTGATTCCTACAACACTGAATTTAATTATTTGAATAATAGTTTTTGTCATTTGTTAAATAAACATTAGATAGTCAGTATTTAGCTTGCTTTAATATTGTGTTTTTTAAACCGTCATAAAGTCCAATGCTAAGTTTCCATCCAATAGATTCTAATTTCCTATTATCTAAAATAATACCTGGTTTTCTGAATTGGCTTTTAGGTGATTCATAAATTACCTTTATTTCTTTTTTAAACACTTCATTTGTTATTTTAGCAATAATTTCAGCTATTTCATCTATAGAAGAAAAATTATCAAATCTGCCTCCTGAAGATATATTATAAGCTTCTCCCGTTTTTCCCTTTTCTAAAATAGTAAAAAGTCCTTTAACGGCATCATCAATATATATATTATCTCTTTTTGGTAAATCTGCATTTTTTATATATATATCTTTACATAAAAGAGCGTTATTTATAAATTCAAAAAAGGCTGTTTCTGGCGGAAAAAGAGTAGCGCCATAAACTGTACTTAAACGTGCTATTACAATATCAATACTATATTGTTTTGCATAAGCTTTTGCAATAATTTCTGACATTCGCTTTGACTCAGAGTAAACCGCGTATGTTTCATCTAAACCATTTGAGCAATTTGTATCAGATTCATTAACAATAATATCATTTCCTTTATTACTTCCATTATATACCGTTACTGATGAAAAAATTACAACGCGGCCGCTTATTCCAAGATCATGTTTTTGAGTAACCAAACCTTCCAAAATCGATGTAAGTGCAATTAGATTGGGATTAATGACATCTACAGGGGATTCGTTGATCATTTTATAAGACATCGGCCCGGCAGCATGAAAAACAGCATCAACAGGATGGTTAAATAATATTGAGTGTAAGTCGAAAGGGAAACGCATATCTTTTTCTACATATATTAATGAAGCATCATCATATTTATCAAACATTTTTTTTAATTTTAATTTGTTGTGACTTAGTGCTATTATAAATACGTTGTCCATATATAACAATTTTTCTATTATATTGCTGCCAAGTAGTCCGGTAGCTCCTGTTACTAAGAAAACTTTTTTATTTTTCATTGTTTTCAAGTTTTTTGTAAATATCTATATCGATTTCAGGAACTAGATTTTGCATTGCATATCCTATTGGTAAATAAGGAATTTCATAATCATTTTCTTTTATTTGTATTTCAAAAAAAACAGGTTCATTAGCGTTATTGTTAAAAACCAGTAAAATTTCATTAATATTATTATTATAACGAAAATATTTTATCCCATAAGCATTCGCGATTTTCTCAAAATCAGGTACACTGTATCCGTCGGTATTTGTCGTACATAAAAAACGCGAACTAAAATATTTTTTCTGTTCATCGTATATCATTCCTGATTTTATATTATTAAGCAATATTATTGATATAGGAAGATTTTCCTTAATTATAAACTGAAGTTCCTGTATATTCATTTGCAAACCCTGATCGCCTGTAAAACAAAAAATCCTGCTTTTAGTGGAATAATACGCCCCTATTGCTTTAGGTAAAGAACATCCAAGCACCTCAAATGATTTTGAATAAAGTACTCGGTTTGATACACCTGAAAAAGCATATGCTATGGAAAGCCAGAATTCATTATTGCCGACATCGCTTGTTAGTATAGCCTGACGTTCTGTATTTTTAATAATCTCAGATATAATTCCTACAGGAAAACCTGTATCATAGTTTAATAAAGTATTTTTTATGTTTTTACATAAAAATTTCCAATCTGTATTGCCTTGCCATTCAAAACTAATGTCGGCAAGTACAGGCATTATTCTTTTTAAATCACTAATAAAACATATAGAATTTGGAATTTCTCTCAAGAATTCGTTTTTATCAACTTCAATTCTTATTATTTTTGCTCTGTCAGTAATTACACCGAAACTTTTCGAATTTGGCTTGAACATCAATCTATTTCCAAGAGAGATAATTAAATCACATTTTGATAAAATAAAATTACTATATCGAGTGGCATGGCTGCCTATATAACCGTAATAGTTTTCAAAATCAGGAATAATATCTTGCGCATAACGGCTTGATAAAACAGGAATATTCCATTTGTGCGCTATTACTTTAATGTACTCTGTTGTTTCAGATAATTTAATTCCGTCACCTATTAATATTATTGGTCGTTTTGACTTACTTAACTCTTGCTTAATACAGTCAATAATTGCTTTATTGGAAGAAAATTCATCAAAAATTGATTCACTCTTTATAAAAGTTCTTTGAAATTCAGGAGTTATGTTACTTTTTAGAACACTTGTTAAAAAATCTATAAAAACAGGGCCCGGACGTCCGTCTAAAGCCAAATGATACGATTTCTCAAGCTCATAACAAACATCATCAATTTGCTCAATATTTACTGCGTATTTTGTTAATGTTGACAGCATCTTTACAGTATTAAACTCCTGATTTTCTTCAATACGTATACCGGATAATGTTTCCTTATGAGAATGCGCTGTTATAAAAAAAACAGGCAATGAATCGCAGAAGCTGTTAGCGATACCCGTAATCATATTTGTTATTCCAGGACCGCGTGTCGCGTAGGCAACAGCAAGTTTTCCGGATGCTTGGGCGTATCCACAGGCTGCGAGGGCGGAAGCTTGTTCATTATAATTTAAACGCGCTGTTATTTCTCCGCTTCTTTTTCCTATAGAGTCCAAAAAATCAAGAACAACTCCACCTGGTATTCCAAAAACATCTGTAACCCCTTTTTCTATAAGAAAATTTACAATGTAATCAGATACTTTCATTAAAATACACTATCTTAAATTTTATCTGCATAACCAAACATTTTTAACAGTTCTTTCGTACTGTCCGGAGTATAACGATCTCTGTACTCATCAGGAATATCTTTCAATATATTATGTATTTCCACAAAAGACAGTTTATATTTTTCTCTTAAGGCTATCGAAAATTTATATGCTGTATTGTTAATTGCGGGAAGAAGGCGAGTTAGCGAATAACCCCACAGGCTTGTTTTCCAATATTTATCTATAATTTCACAAGTTTTAAGTATCGCTTCATAATTATAAGAAGTTCCATGATATTTATTCAAATGATTAGTAATAAGTTCAGTCTGTAGATTACCGGCTCCTTGACCCATACCTAAGCAGCAAGAATCAACAATAATTTCACGGTCAGAATTTTGATTTATAAAAACGAGCGCATTTGAAAATGCTAGATTCATGTTATTATGAGCATGAAAACCAATCTTAATTGAAGGATTCAGACTTTTATCAAATATAGAGAAAAAATGTTTTATATCATGTTCAAGCATATAACCGTAACTGTCAACAAAATATAACGCATACGCAGACATATCATTTGCGGCATCAATTAGAAGTTTTAACTCATCATTTGAGTAACGCATTGTAACCATTGGCTGTACAAATACTTTATAATTCTTCTTAGAAAGTTCTTTGCAAAAATTCAATGACTTTTTCAGTTCAGAATAACGAATTATAACTCTTAATATTTCACAATAAGGTTTATTCCAGTTTGGAATATCTGATATAGGTGTGTCAGGGCCCCTGTATAATGCAGCATACATTTGGCCGGTATTACGCGGTTTTGGTATTTCATTTGAAATACTTTCAAGATTCTGATAAACAGCCATATTCCTTTTATCATTATCAGAAATTTCTATAGAACCTATTTCAATAATATCTATATTTGAATGACTTAAATTTATAGATATATCTTCAATATCTTTTTTATTAAATACAGGAGCAGACAGATTATTTGCTATTGCGTCCTCAAGACCTAAACCGCCGTCTCTGAGTGTACAATCCAGTACATGAATGCGCTTATTTACCATAATTTGTAGCATTTGTTAACAAGAAAATATTACCTTTGGGATTTTCTAAAATTGTCAGACCTGCTTCTTTTATAAGCTCTTTCATTCGGGCATTGGAACGAATATATTTGCCGCGATCGAACCGTTGCAATACTTTTTGAATAGGTTTATTTTCAGGAGAATCTATTGGCTCGGTAATAACAATATTCTTTTTTGACAAACGCCCTGATGATTCTAGGATTTGTAAACAATGTTCATCATCAAGATGATGAAGAAAATCAAACAAACATACAAGATCATACTTTTTCATTTCGTTAAATGAATATGCAACGGCATCGGCGGAAATAAACTGGCGGTTTTCTCCGGCGAATTTTTTATTCGCATACTCTATATACTTGGGGTTTAATTCAATACCGGTATAATGACATTTATCATCAAAGAGTGTACATAAATTGCCTATACCGCAGCCTAAATCTAAAATATTGGCGGTTGAGACAATTAAGCCTCCGCCAAGAACATCCATGTAGTCCTTTTTTGCTTTATCATATTTAAATATTATGTCAATTATTATTCTAAATAGATGCCATAAATACGGATTCTCTAAAATATGCATACTTTGCTCCTCTTATTTATGGATTCAAGCATTATGATTCCAAAAATATTCCCTAATTTGTCTGTCAATACAATCCAACCTTTCATTATCAGATTGAGCCTTCGTAAATTCTATTGTTTTTTCAACTGCCATTTGTATGTTCCAATATGGTTTCCAGCCTAATACGGCTTTTGCTTTTGAACAGTCAAGTTTTAAGAAATTCGCCTCATGAGGACCGCCGTCTCCCTGAACTTTCCAAGCTGTACCTGAACCCAAAGCGGCGCAAAAAAGAGAAACAAGCTCTCCGGTAGTTATACAGCTTCCGTCATCAGGGCCGAAGTTATATGCTCCTTGGAGGGTTCTATCGCCGTATTGTTTCTCCGATAAAAGCAGATAACCGGAAAGACATTCCATCACATGCTGATAGGGTCGGGTAGAACATGGATTACGAATAATTATTTCTTTTCTTCCGTTTACCGAGCGTATACAATCCGGAATAATTCTGTCTTCGGCGTAATCACCTCCGCCAATAACATTGCCTGAACGAGCAGTTGAAATTGCGGTAGTATTCTCATCAGTAAAAAACGCATTGCGATAACTGTATGTTACCAATTCACTGCATGACTTACTGTTGGAATACGTATCATAACCGCATAAGTTTTCATTTTCACGGTAACCCCAATGCCATTCTTTGTTTTCATATACTTTATCGGTGGTAACATTTATAAATGATTTTACCGATGGGGTTCTCCGTATTGCTTCCAGTATATTCACTGTACCCATGACATTGGTCTCGTAAGTAGCAGCAGGTTCATGGTAAGAAAGCCTGACTAATGGCTGAGCCGCCAGATGAAACACCAAATCAGGTTTTGCGTCTGTTAACGCTTTTATAAGGGCGTTACCATTCCTGACATCGCCGGTAATGGAATGAATTTTTTTTTCTGTATCTGTCTGAACAAAAAGAGACGGAGTTGTAGGCGGCTGTAAAGCGTATCCGGTTATTTCAGCTCCTGCCTGTAAAAGAATTCGACAGAGCCAAGTTCCCTTAAAACCTGTGTGTCCCGTTAAAAAAATTTTTTTATTCTTATAAAAATCAAGAATCACTTTAGCCATAACGCCCAAGGCGCTGCTCCCTTTATCCACATATCGGTTAACTCATTTTTATCACGCAAGGTATCCATAGGACGCCAGAAACCGTGATGTTTATACGCATATAATTGTCCGGCTTCCGCCAATCGTTCCAGTGGTTTTCGTTCCAGTATTGTCTCGTCTCCATCGTTTAAATAATCAAACACTCCAGATTCCATTATAAAAAATCCGCCGTTTATCCATGCGCCGTCTCCGACAGGCTTTTCTTTAAATGATTCTACAGCGCCGTTTTCTTTTATATCAATTGAACCGAAACGCCCTGCGGGCTGGACAGCTGTTAATGTTATAGTTTTTTCTGCTTTTTCATGGTTTTTAATAAGTTCATGGATATTTACATCGCTTACCCCGTCACCGTAAGTTAACATAAATCGTTCCTTGCACAAATAATCTTTTGCCCTTAACAGCCTGCCGCCTGTCTGAGTATCCTGTCCTGTATAGAGCAAAGTAACTTTCCACGGTTCGTTTCTTATATTATGCAGTTCAATTGAGTTAGTTGACATATCAATGGTAATATCGGAGTATCGTGTATAATAATTGATAAAATAATCTTTGATAATATGTGATTTGTAACCGGTAAGAATTACAAATTCATTAAAACCCCAGTATGAATATATTTTCATAATGTGCCAAAGGATCGGATGACCGCCTATTTCCACCATTGGTTTGGGACGTATATCTGTTTCTTCACAAAGGCGTGTACCAAGACCGCCCGCTAAAAGCACTGCTTTCATTTTATTAATAAAATTATTTCACAATAAACAATAAATTACAATTATTAAGTATCTTCTTCAAGTCATTGAAGTAAGGAATATTTCAATATTTATAAACAATAATTGTAGGACCGGAATATCCTCCTCTAAGAAAACCTGTTATAGTTTGAATATTATTGACAATATTTATTATATCAATTAAGCTTTCTTTTTTTTCAACAGGTTTAAATTCTTTCATTATTGCCTTGTTTGATTTTAGGTTATCATAAAATGCAATATATTCACCGTATTTGTCCGGCTCGAAATAGAATCTTGAATACATTCTAGATGATAAAATAATATACATTAATTGCGGATTTATAGGCTTAGAAACATCCAATTCTATAAACCCGTCAAATATTGTATCAGGGTAGGTAGGGTTTAAAGGTGTATATCCCTCGAAAATGGTATTTTCCTTTGTCGCACCTATTTTTGAAACATAATCAGCGGATACGATTCTTGTATCTCTAGCTACTGCAAAGTACAGAGTCTCTGCTACAGAAGCAATTGTAAGATTCAACAATGATAATATTAATAATACAACCGCCGTAAGTGATAATGAGATATAAAAACAGGGGGGGGGGGGGGGGGGTAAATTTTACTTCTTGGACATCCCTTGTCTTTTTGTTTTTACAAGAAATACGATATATATACTTTAAATAATTAAAAATCTTCCACATACCAATTGATGCAAAAATTAATGAAAATGCGTAGAAAGGAACTCCCCATCTGTCCCAATGCATACCTAATTTTGAAATAAATAACACATATAACATTCCTGATAATAAAACTACAAAAATCGCTCTATTTTTTTTATATAGAAAAATAAATCCAAAAACCGTGAATGTTGAAATAATTATTCCTGAGTGATTTAAATAACATTTCAGGTAAAATGCCAATTTACCAGAAAACCCCAATCCATCTGCTCCCAAATGTGTCGAGCGTGCCTCATACATCACATTTACAAACACATTCGATAAATCCAGGAAAAGTATAGGTGATATAAAAAACGCGCATATACCAAATGTAAATAAAGCAATAACACAAATTCCGGAAATTTTAAAAAATATATTAAAGAAGCTGTTTTTAACTATCTGTTTTATAGAGTTTAACAGGTTTGAACATATTATAGATATAATTACAATCGGAAATGAAAATAATGCCGGATATTTTGTGCAAAAAGCGAGAGCGGCGCAAAAACACATAAGAAATAATGTTCTAAATTTTTGATTCTTGACATAGATTATCGCAAAATATGTAATTGCCAAAATAAACGTAGTTAAATAAGTTTCAGGTGTTATATAATGAGAGTGTTTTATGAAATTCGGGTATAAAGAAAATAACAATGCGCAAATAATTCCGGCATCCTCATGAATTTGTTTTCCGATTAAATATGCGAAGAAAATGGATATTACTCCGAACATGGCAGATATTGCTCTGCCTGCGCTAACATAAAGAGAATCATCGTTTTCGTTATTGAAAATAAGTTTATGATTGTTATAACAATTAAGTAAAAACAATTGTGCTTTTATTGGAAGCTTATGCATTACTTTAGGTATTCCGTCAAATTGTGAAATATCTGCGATTACAATATCTAAAGGCAGTTTAACTATAGAAAATGCAGTTATAAAATGACGCATTGTCCAAAACGTTAATGTTTGGATTTTTATCGGAACATGATCCGGGCGATTGAAGTCGCCTGTTACCTCAAACCTGTGAGCATTTGCCATATTAATGGCATTGTCAACAATAATTTGCTCGTCCGGATGCAGGCGAAAAGGCAAACCCCAATTTGCTCCATTAAAACGAAGTACTGAACCTATAAGCAATATAACAAGTAATAAAATAATTTTTTTATTTTTTATTATAAATATTTTTGTTTTTAAATAGCAATTAATACCATTTACTTTAATATTACTAAATAGTTTTGTTACCATATGCAATATTTATTTCCTTTTTAGTTTATATGCTCTCAGATTATATTTATCAATGATTACTTCATAGATATCAGTAATTTCAAATATTTCATTTAATATATTTTTACAATCTGTTTCGTTATCTTCCCATGGATTACTTATGTAATAAGCTTCATCAATAGAAGAAAGTAAATTATAGTTTGGTTTTTTAGAATTTAAGAAATATGTATCCGGAACATAAGTGTATTTTCTTTTTCTTGTTAATGAAAACGTATTTACATCTATTTTATTTGAAGGAAACATAAATCCATGTTTATTAGTTATACCTATTTCGTTTTCATCTGTATCAAAAAATATTATTTTGTCATAATATTTAATTTTTATTTTTTTAAAAATATTATTTAATAATTTAGTATGATAAGCAAATTGTGCATTATATACATGTGAATCCCATTTTTTACCTTGTACATTTATAGCTAAATAACCATTTTTATATTTAAAGTTTGGATATAACGCAAGAGTAACCGGATCAAAAGTTTTAAATATCGATAAAATATTTAATAGCAATATTATAATAAGTATAAAATATTTAATGATTTTATCTTTTATTAATCCTTTAATAGCAAATAAAAAAAAGAAAGTGTTAAAGAAGACTGTCGCTACTACATATCTTGGATGAGGAAAAGTTTTAAAAAAAATATTAAATAAAAAATAAAAAAAATATGTCATTATTATTGTTGTCATTATATTTTTCTTTCTTATTATTGTTATTCCATCAATAAAGACTTTCCTAAATACAAATAAAAGAATAAAAAATGTTTCTATCCATGTGAAGTTTATAAAAAGCATAGAAAATAGAGAATATGTACTATAACTACTTAACCAAAAACTATTGGTTTGATTTTTAATAAGAGTACTAAGAATATTTCCTGTTAGTTCTCTTTTTTCAAAATGTCCCCAAAATTGACCATTTCTTTGAAGATAGTAAAAAAAGAAAAGAAATCCGGAAATATAAAGGTAAATATTTCTAAATAACGATTTTATTAATGATAAAAAACAAAATTTATTTTTAATAAATATAAAAAGTAAAAGAAATGAAACAAAAACCACATATAAAAGAAATCCTGTTTCTTTTGTTAATACAAGAAGAGTAGAATAAAAAACAAATAATATTTTTTCTTTATATAAATACGCGGATAAACAGGCTGTAAAAAAAACCATATAAGGAAAATCAATATTAATAGACAAAGAAGTTCCAAAAAAAAGAGGGTTAAAAGCAAATATGCAACATATAAAACATATTTCATAAAAATATTTCTTATAGTCAAAAAAGTAACAGATTATTTTATTAAACGAATAAATAGCAATAATATTAATAAGGGTATTTTCTATATTAAGTAAATAAATATTTCCTGGTTCAAAAAACTGGCTAATTGAAATTAATGCCGCATAACCCGAAGAATTATGTTTAAAAAAAGAAAAATTGTTAATAAATGTTTTTATACTAAAATCAAAATTATTAATCCCATCAAGCAGAGCCTCAATGTATAAACTGGAATCAAAAACAGGGGCAGTATCAATGAATTTTATTCTTAATAATAAATAGAAAAGTATAATTATAAATATTGTGGCATTGAACTTGAATTTGCATGTACTTAATGTTTTTTGATTAATTTTTCCGGCTTTTATTATATAAAATTTTATTAGAACGAATGTATATATAATGACACAAATATTTAATACTATAATAAATAATATCGTACTATAAGAAATTGTTTTAATTGTATATTTTGAAAAAAACGCGAAATCAAAAAACAATGCAAATATTACATGAACGAACCATAATTCTTTAATGACAGAATATTCATTTTTAAAATAATTTAATAACATTATTAATAAAAGAAAAACAGAAAGTATTATAACTAATACATTTTGGATAGGATAATTTTTTCCCTCATAAAACATTATCAATAAAATACTGGCTATAACGCCTGTAAATAAAATGCTGTTTTTCACTAATAATTTTAAATAATTTTCAATATATTTTATAAAAACAGGAAATATCATCTAAACGAATATCCTTTTAATATTTAAAATACAATATGGCTTTTAATTAGTTAGTATGATATAAATGTTGTCTTATATGCGTGTGGGTTACCGATATCGTACATAACGCCGTCCAAAACGACGCCTGTCAACCCTTTCCCTGCGAAAGTCTTTAATGCGTCTGTCATGTTTATCTCTGATGATTGTTCATGTTCACTTGAGATAATGTCGTTCAATACATCAAAAATTTCAGGAGGAAGAATATATTGACCGAATACCGCATAATACTCTTTTTCATTGTTATTTACGGTCATGAAAAGATTTTGTTCCGCGTAAGATTGAGAAGGTTTTTCGACAAAATCGGCAATTTCCAACAGAGTATGGGAATCATCAAGCCATGTACCGGAAATAATTCCGTAATGGCAGGTTTGTTCAAGAGATATTTTATGTATGGCGATAAGCGGTTTTTTTTGAGTCTCATAAATTTCAATTAGCTGCTGAGTGCAATTTATTTTATTTGTTGATGTATATACAGTATCTCCTAGAAGCAGAAGCACCGGTTCGCCTGCGCAAAAATCACCGCATAAAGATACTGCGTGTCCAAAACCAAGACGCATACTTTGTATTTTATAGCTAATCCGTTCTCCTATAGTACGGATTAAATTTTCATAATTGCGCATATCTTTTGACAGTTTTGAAAAATGTTCTTCCGGTAATTGATTGGTAAAAAAATCATTATATGAGCGGATTTCATCCTCATCGCCGACCACTAAACAAATTTCCTCAATTCCCGCTTCGATTAACTGCTCTAATAGAATCAATATAGCAGGCTTTACAAGCCCGTCTTTATCAATAAGGGGCAGCATTTCTTTTTTAATTCTGCGTGTCGCTGGGTATAAACGAGTGCCGAAACCTGCGATAGGTATTATTGCTTTCCTTATTTGGTGATGAGGCGTTATGGTAAGTTTATAGGGTGATAATCCCCGTTCCTCAAGATATTTGCATAATGATTCCTGCGCCAGAGAGTCCTTTGCTAAAAATTGAATTGCTCCGTCTCCCTGTGAGCCAACGCCTTTTCCCCCGTAAGTAAGTGATTTTATTTTTTCATTATTTAAATATGAATGAAGTATTGGGGCTGTAAGCTCGGACGGACATGAGGGCGCTACCATTGAATCAAACAGATTTTGAGCCTCAGTCATCAGTTCGCCGATTTTTTCAGTCTCTCCGTTTTTAAGATATTCAACGGCTCTCTTTATTATATTATGGTTTAGTTCGCCTAACGCCGAATGGACATTTTTTTCTCTGTCTGTTTCCGCAAAAGGGTAGCATTTATTTAAATCTCCGAGAATTTTTATTGTGTTTTTTTTGGCATTTAAATCGGCAAACACCCAATAAAAATTTCTTTTAACCGATAATCTTTCTACGTTTATGTCATCGCCGTCAAAATGCATACATACAGGTATTGTTCCGAAGGCGCACGCCTGATCTAACCTTCCGCAGCGGGAACGCGTACGCTGTTCGCCTTTAAAAGCGATGTTCATTTCTCCGCGCGTGTTAAGGTTAAGTGAATATAAACGGTTAAACGCTCTTGTTACCAATACGCAAATTGCCGCGCTCGAAGACAGACCTTTTTTCATAGGTAATGTCATTTTTTTAATAGTAATTTTAACGCCCTCAACTGAATAATGATCCTTTATATATGACGCGACGCCTGAAACATAGGAAAAATAACTGTCAGACTGCGCAACTGCGCGTAATTCTTTGTTTTGCATGGAGCAGTCAAAATCAACCCATATTCCGGATAATTCCGTTGATTCATTGCGTATTACAAAATTCTTGCATTTTTCCGCTACTGCGTATATTCCCTGTTCTATACCTGTAACAATCGCGGTTCCGGGAACGATATCGGAATTGATTATCCGGTGCAATCCGGCCCAGTCACTGTGCTCACCAAAGAGACAAAGTCTTCCCGGAACAAAAATATCTATAGTTTTCTGCAGCATTAATATTCTTCTCCTAATTATATATATCAGCACTTAATAAATAAAATGATAATAATTCGATACCCAATTTACGACCATCGTTTACCTGCGGTTTCGGGTCTTTTATATAAAAATGAATTTTAAGTTTTTTATCAGGAAAAACTTCTTTTGGTATGCGGATTACATTGTTACCGACAACAAATTCGTACCTGCCGATAAATACATTATTTATATACACATCAATTGGATCATTAAAAAATATATTGGATATATTTAAATCTAAAAGCAAATCGTCAACACTGTCAACGCTCATTTGCAAAGTAATTGTTTCTCCGTCCGTCCATGCTCCGAACTCACCGGGCCAGGACCAGCCCCTGCCCTGATATATGCTTTTATTCCTGGCAAGAACAATATTTTCATTTAATCGCAATTCCGGATACCCAATGATTACGTCATACAATTCTTCAATTGCGGCCTCTGTATATTTTATCCAGTTGTCATTTTTATAGTCGTACAAATATACGTTCTTCAGATTATATTCATCAATCCACTGTAAAATATCGCCGTAATTCCTGTTAGTGTCCATATCCCATATATAAGACCAATTTTTCGGGAACTGCCCGGAATAACCGTTGATAGTTTTTATGTTATATTTATTGGCAATTATCCAGGCATCCAATTGGTAAGGAGCGTTACGGGGGACAGTATTGTTTACAAGAAGGAAAGATTCGCAGTCTTGCGGCGGAACTGATGTTTCTTCAAGGTAATTGTTTATTTGCGATTTGGTCCAATTAAATCTTTTACCGTTATTTTGATGTTCAACAAAAATTAAGGTGGTAATTACGATACATATCAAGAAATACTTAATATAATTTTTATTTATTATACGAATCCGTTCAGATAAAAAAACAGCAATTACAATGCCGGCAGGAAGCGATAAAAACTGGTTAAATCTGGCTATCGCTCTTAAAGCGGACGCGCCGGGCATTAAATAATATACAAAATACCAAAAGCTGAAACCGATTTCACCTATACGTTTAATTTTGTTTTCTAATATTTTGAATATGCTTATTTTAAATATACCTGCTTTGCCTAATATACCAACTATTCTACCTAAATCCATTTTTAATATTAGTAATGAGATAATTGCTATCGCAAAAGAAAATCCAAAAACCATAAAAAATCGTATTCCATTGCCGGTTAAGGACAAAGAACCGGCTGATGATTGCTTTATAAAATAAACACAGCCAATAATAAGAATTATACCTGTTATTAAAGGATACCCTACCTGTAATTCATAAATCGTAGAAGGGAAAGGCCAAATAATGTTTGTTGTTGAAACATTAAAAAAATCATACCAATAAGGTGAGTAGTAAGCAACTTCGTTTAAGTTTCTTGCACCCATTTCTTTAAAAGCTGGCAAATATATCCATAAAAAAGGTATTAAAGCAACAATTCCTATTATTATATAGGTAATAATTTCAATTTTATAAATTTTAATAATTTTTAGTCCTTCTTTTAAATGATTCGGATTAATTTTCAGGAGATAAATCGCAATGACAATATTTACTACCAATAAAAAGAAAGCTGTGAAGAAACCTACATAGAAGCTTGTTAAAAATATGCCTGCCAATAGAAATATAGACAGAATACCGTAAATCATGCGCTTTTTTTGCAGATTTAAACTAAAACTGTTATAGAAATTATACAGAAAAATTAATAATAACGGAACCAAACTGTGTGTAAAAAATTGTGTATGCGCGATTTTAACTAGGTAAGAATTGCTGAAATTTCCTATTATCAATCCGATGATACATGCCCAAAGCGGAAGCTTCAACGACCTTTTTAAGAACCATGCCAAACAAATTCCCCCGAATAGATGAGTCATAATCAAAGTCAACTGGTACGCCGTCAGCCAACTTATACCAAATACCCTTAAAACAGAATATGGCAATGATAAAAGGAAAAGAGTGTCAGAGTAACCCAGCGTGTTTTTTACAGGATAAAATATAGGTAAATTTCTTATTGTTTCTTTGTTACGGAAGACTTTATACCAATGCTCCATAAAAAGTGAATTAAGCCTGCCGTCAATATTATCTCCCCAAATACTGTCGTTATGGAAAATTATACTTCTGGAGAATATTATTTCTAAAATGAGAACTGTCAGTATTAACACTGTCCATGTAATTACTTTTTTTGTATTGAATTTTTTCGAGAACATATTTTACTTCATACAGCTTTACAATTTATGCTAAATCGCGTTTTTATTTTTTATTTTTTTCTCCGGAAAAACAAGTATTTTCCGTAGAATAAAATTGCCAAAAAACCCGATAATTGAAGCGATAAATTTCGCGCCGCTCCAATGCAGAGCGAAAAAAGGTATTACAATTATAAGAAAACGCGTTAATGCAAAGTCAATGCCACCCATTATCAAAACGGAAAAAAAGTACCAAAACAGTTCAGCGCCAGTATTCCATCGCGCTTTATGACGGAAAAGGATAGCTATACATAAAAGATAGTTGCATAACGCGGATATGACAAACGAAAAAATGATTGAATGATTCAAGGATATACCGGCGCGCGTAAAACCAATAAAAAATACCATATTGACCAAAAGCGAAATTCCGCCGATAAACAGGTAAATCAATATCTGCATGGGAAGCGGCGCGACGTGGGCACTGTAATGAAAAATACAATACAGAGCGTGAACCCCGTCTTTCCAGCCGATTTTTTTACCTTCTTCATAAGTTCTGGGGTTATAGGATATGGCGCACTCGTACACCCGGCATTGCGCTTCTGCGACTTTTGCCGTTACTTCCGGTTCAAATCCAAAACGTTCTTCTTTTAATTCTGGCGCGATTTTTTGTATAATTTCACGGCGGAACAATTTGTAACAGGTTTCCATATCTGTAATGTCAAGGTTGGTAAACATATTTGACACGCCGGTTAAAGTTTTGTTCATCCATGTGTGCCAAAAATAAAGTACCCTTCGGGTATCGGGACGCAGATACCGTGAACCGTACACCACATCCGCCCTGCCGTCAACCAGCGGTTCCAGCATTGTAAGATAATCATGCGGATTATATTCGGCATCGGCATCTTGAATTCCCACAAAGTCTCCTGTGGCATGTATAAACCCGGTTCGCAATGCCGCTCCCTTACCACGGTTTTTATCATGTTTTATAATTCTGATTTCATTATGCTGTGCGGCTATTTTCTCAAGAATTTGCCAGCTTCCGTCTTTTGACGCGTCATCTACAACAACAATTTCCAAGGAGAAATCCTGTCCATGGGAAATATCTATAACTTTTTCAATACAGGTTTCTATTGTTCGCGCTTCGTTATAACAAGGGACAATAAGGGACAATTTGTAACTCATAAATTCATTACTCCTTTTTATTTATTATTTAATATTCATTACTTTTCTTTTAATTGACAGCAATCCCCTGGCAATGTGAAGCAATATTTTATACCGTTTGATATAAACAGCGATTTTCCGCAAAGGTCTTGTAAAACGCCAAGATCTGGAATTTAAAAGGCTGTCCCGTTCTTCAATAAGGCTATTCCGTTCAGCGACAAGACTGTCCCGATCATATACTATTGTATCTTTCATGGTTGCTTCTAAAAAATTGAAAAAATGCCATCGTTCATTCAACCTGTCTATATCAATTTCCGTATTTAATATTTCCTGAAAAAAATCCTCTATTTCAATAACAGACTGATTCCATGTATCTTTATATTTAACAGGCGATAATTCTTTTGAGAAATTATCGGAATTAATAATTCCATTTATTTGTGAAAATTTGTCGAAAAAGAAGAAATATTCCTTGAATTCACTGAAATGTTCATACAGTTCTTTATTAAGCGTATTATTATATACAATAACGCGTTTTTTGTTTTTTAATGCTATGGCGATAGGAAGCCCGAACCCTTCATATACACTTGGGTAAATAACAGCTTTACAATTTACATAAAGATAACTAATGAAATCTTCGCTTAGATGTCCGCCGGGATAACCAAAAATATTTTTCTTAATGTAATTATTATCACCCTGTCCGATAACAATGAATTGATGTGACGTATCAGCAACGGCTTCTATTGTTTCCGCGAGGACTTTATATTTTAATAAACTGCCGGCGATCAAAAAATAATCATTAAACGGTAAATCGTATTTTTCACAAGGATGTGTATTAAAATTACTGGCATTATAAACACATCTTACCGGTTTATTTTGAATCGCAGTATCAGATAAAAAATAAGCTTTATAATCTTCTATACTGAAATTACTTACAGTGATAATACCATTGCAGTGATATATACCTAACCTGAATATGTCATTCATTCGCTGCGAAGGATTATTACCGCGAATGTATGAACGCAACGGAATTATGTCATGTATTGTATATATTGATTTCAGACAATACCTATTTAAAAAGAATTGATCTTCCAAAAAAAAGGGTTGATACGCGCAAAAACCGAGATCAAAAACTCCCGAAATGGTATCCGGAAAAAATACAGTTTTATATTTTTGCGATAATTTATGAAAATGATCCGCAGCATGATTTGTATAAATGGAAATATCGTATTTATCCTTAAATAAAGCAAAAAAACTGTCAATAACAGAAAGCATAACCTCAGATGGTCCATAATATACAGGCTGCAATTGAGCATAATAAAACAATATTTTCTTTTTATTATTATTTGAATATAAATTTATAAATACATCAAGAGGATGTTTCTCAAAATATGCGAATAATTCATTCATATTTGAATAATATTGATACTGTGAAAGGAGAAGCCTTTGATCTTTATCATATTTATTTTCTGTTTTCGGATAATTATCTGAGCAGCTAATTAAAACAGAATTGCATAATATTGGATTGAAACCAAAAAGATTCGCTCTTTGAACAAAATCCTTAAAAGCAAAAAGAAAACTGGAATAACTGTTATCAAGACCTACAAGTAAATCTATCACTCTTTTTTTTATTAAAACGCAGCGAATATCCGGTTCGCCGAAAATAGAAAAATCGGGTAACAATTTGATCTGTTCTAAACTGTAAATTGAATCGCCGTCGCAGTTGATTCTAGGTGAAACAAAACCATGCTTCTCCGTATAATAAAGAACATTACGCATTTTTTGAAAAAAAGAACTATCATCAGGAATAGAAAAAAGAATGTTTTCGTCTAATAACATTATGTCTTTTTCTGTTGAGGCATTTCTGTTCAAAATGTCATTAAAAACAGCTTTTTTTTCAGTTTCACTTGGGCAATGAAAATAAAAAAAAGAAAAAGATTTAACAATTTTCTGCCTGTTTTGAATCCCTGTATCTATGATGAAGGCAGTACATTCATTATTTAGAATTGACAATATTTTATTTATATAATTTTGAAAATTAATCTGAGTTTGTATAAAAAGAATTACAGAAATTGCTTTGAAATCCTGATGTGATTTAAGCATTATAATTTTCTCCAGTTACGGACGGTTTGTATTAAAATAAGGATCACCCGAATAAATTACATTTAACCATTTATTTATGAAACATTTCTTTTCCTGTGTAAAATGCTCAAACTTTTCCGGTGTGTCGTCATATCCTCGTGTTTTACTTTCGAAATGAAATATTTCTACAAGAGAATTATATACAATATTAAGGCCATTCTGCCTTAACCTAAAACAGAAGTCAATATCACCGTGTGTAATGGCGAAATTTTCATCCATATAACCGTTTTGTTCGTATAAAAATCTACGGCTCATTAAGCAGGCTCCTGTAACTGCTATAAAATTTTGAATTGAATAACTATGATAAATATGCCCAATTAAAAACTTTGATTCTTTAGAAAATAAACATACTCCCGCATGCTGTATACTGTTGTCAGGATACAATAACTTGGCGCCAACAGCGCCGACATCGGGGCGCTGGGCAAAACCTAGCATTAATTCCAGCCAGTTTGGGGTAATCACTTCCGTATCGTTATTTAGCTGTACAATATAATCGGAAGAACAATTTTTAATTCCAAAATTGATAAGTTTTGAATAGTTAAATCCTTTTTCGAGGTAGTATAAAACACGGACTTTAGGATGTTTTTTCAATTCACAGTAGTATGTGAATGTTTCTTCGTTTTCACTGTTATTTTCTACAATTACGATTTCATAATTGTTATAAGTTGAACGCTCAAGAATGGAATCCACACAGGTTTTTAACGTTGTCATATAGTCTTTGTTTGGTATAATAATCGAAACAGACGGGTTTCCGATAACATCGTAGATAACGTGGAAATAACCGGAAGCGCTATTATTAATATATGTTTTACCTATTAACCCTAACCTGTTTATATGTGCATCAAGAGCTTTTTTGCATGCTTCTAAAACATTATATGAATATTCCTGTGGATGTTTTTTTTGTATACGGCAATGATAGAGTACTTTACGAATATGATGAATTTTCGTTGTTGTTTCGCTTACACGTAGCGCCAAATCATAGTTTTGCGCACCGTCATATTCACTTCTAAAACCACCAAGTTGTTTCAGCAATTTTTGTTTAATGACCAAAAAATGAGCCATATAATTGTTGGAACGTAAAGAGTCCGGCGCAAAATCGGGTTTTAATACAGGATTACAGCGAATATTGTCAATAATTTGATCCTCATCAGAATAAATTAATTCAACATCCGGCTGTTCATTTATACATTTCACATTTTCATACAACGCGAAGGGAGAAAGCGTGTCGTTGTGATTTATAAAAGCGATATAGTCCCCTGAAACCAGTTTTATCGCTTCGTTAGTATTAGCTGAAATTCCATTGTCTTCCCTTAAATAACTGTATTTTATGCGTATATCTGCTGCGCATATTCTTTTTATTTTTTTTATTCTCTTATGACTGGTATCTGCGATACAAAGTTCCCAATTTTCATAAGTCTGAGTTTGAATGGATGTAATAAGTTCTTTAAAAAAGTCTAATGATGCTTTATACACAGGGATTACAATACTGATTTTAGGTCTATATGAAAAAGAATATTGTCTTTGCAGTTTTATATCTTCATTTGACGGTTCATTTTGCTCTATCCAGCGATAATAATTATTTTTAACTATTTCATTTGGGGATAACGGCTTAATAATTTTTCTTTTTATGAACATCAAACCTTTAGCGACAAGACGTAATACTTTATGCCTCCTTACAAATGCCGCAAATTTACGCAATGGTTTTGTTAAACGCCATGATCTGGAATTTAGCAGAGTGTCCCTTTCCGCTATAAGATTGTTTTTATCCGCTATTAAACCATCTCTTTCCGCTATAAGATTGTTTTTATCCGCTATTAAACCATCTCTTTCCGCTATAAGATTGTTTTTATCCGCTATTAAGATGTTAATTTCTGACTTTGTCTCAAAATATTTTTCAATTAATTGTTTTATTTTTGACAGAAAAGAAATATCTTCTATTATAAAATGACGCATATTTCCTGTTATTTGCAACCGGGAAATGTTTTTGCCTTCAAAATCAATAAATATCTGCGGGTCAAAATGATCAAAAAGATTAAAACCGTCTAAAGCAATACCGTTTATGTTTGTATATTCAATTTTTCCGGCGTCGGTATTTATTTGTATGTTATCAACAATACAGGCAAAACCCTCAACAGGATCAAACCTTATACTTTTAACATTTTGAGGTATAGTTACTTCCGCTTTAAAATAATTTTCATGCCTGAACAACGGAACTTGCAATAACTCTTCATGATTAAAACCGTTTCCGGTGTCATAATATATATGACTCATTAAAGACGGCAAGTATTTTGCTTGTATTTCATCCAGTGATTTGGATAGATTGGTAACTACTTTATCAATCTCTGTTAATGTTGCCCGTAAAAAGACTTTATTATCTTCATTGAAGTCTGTATATCGTAATTTGAGTTTGTCAGAACAGAAAGATGTCCGCATATTACCGGCAATCGTAAGAGCTTCGCCCAAGTCGTTTTTAATGTTTTCTAATTCTTCTTTATTAAGAAGCTTTATTTGATCGAATTTATCAAAATCAAGAGTCATAGCATAATCAATTGAAAATTGTTTTATTTTTTCCGGACTTATTTCCCCATGGTTTTTTAAATCATCGAACAATATTCCTAGTTGAGACGCGCCAAGCATATCACGAGGCGCACGATTGGGTAACCCCCATTTATAAATCCAGTTCGGTATAACCTTCCTCAGAACATGAGCCTTGCTTCTTATTGGAAAATGCGCAAAAACCATTTTTTCGAGAATTTCAATCTTGGCAGAGGCAAGATACTCATCCGGATATTTAAGAAAATGCGAGCCTGCTATGAAAGCCGCACTCCTGCTTTTTATCAGATGCCTGCTTGCAATTACTTTTTTGTGCCTTTCATATTTTAAAGGGTCTTCCATAACCGGATTTCTATAATATATAAAATTATTAGGCATAAAACCCAGTTCAATATCCGGTTCTTTCTCATATATATAGGTGCGCCATATCGCTTGATATTCTTTTGTTTCATCAAGTTTTTCAAGCGTTTCACGCGGGTTAATTCCGTCTGTATGATATAAAAATTCATCCGCGTCTAAAGGAATTATTAAATCTGCATTATATTTATCAATGGCTTTTTTTGCAAAATTATTTTTTCCCCTTACATCATTTATCCAAAAAATAGACAAACCTTCATTAATAAGGTTTTGAATAATATCCTTTGTATTGTCGCTGCTTTCATTATCCCGAATCAGCATACCGTCACTGTAAGTAAGGTTATAACGGCAAAATGATTCTATAATATCAGCTTCGTTTTTAACTTGCGATATAATAAAGATTTTTTTCATGTGAATCCTAAAATTTTTTTTATAAAGTGAATTAATATATTATCTGTTCAGTTTGGCATTTTAAAAATTTCTATTTGAAACTTCGGCAACAAGCGTAAAGATATATTCTTCATCTACCAATAAAAATTACATCACTTCCAGCCGTCATTAATATTCTATAACCTTTATTCTCAACGTATTTAACTACATCACTTCCTTCTTTTGTTTCAATTGTAATAAGACCAAAAGAATATTTATCGAAATTTATTGACTGTAATACATTCATTTCATGACCTTCAGTATCTATACTTAAAAAATCAATGTGCATTATGTTTGGAAAATCAGTCATCATATCATTGAAAGTTAATGTATTAACTGTTGTAGTTTCCATATAACTAAATTCTTTTGCTGTATCAATATGCCTTTTGGACATAGTTTCTGCTATTCCACTTCTGAAAGTCTTTTCCGGAAAATTAATAAATTCTATACCATTTCTGTTTTTATCAGATATAGCGAAATTTAATAAATTACAATGTCTGTATTTTTTAAGTTCATTAAATGTATTTTTTTCTGGCTCAACACAAATACCTTGCCATCCCAATTGTTCAGCCCAAAAAGTTGTACTTCCGTTATAACCATCATTTGCACCGATTTCAATATAAAAACCTTTTTTTTCCCCCCAAAAAAAAGATAAGCTATAATATCTTGAGCATATTGTGCAGTAAACCTAATTTCTTTCTTTAGAGCTTTATTAATGAGAACTTTATACTTATTATCATTCAATAAAGATTTGGAACGAAATATATGTAATATTTCTTCTCTTTTTTCGCCAAAGTCTCCCCCCCCTTTATTGAATTTTACCAAAACCATATATTTAGAATAATAATATTTTAAAAAACAATATACTTTATATGGTAAAAAGGCTTTAATAGCTTTTAAAAAATATGATTTATTCTTCATTATAAACATATAAGTTGGTTATATGTCAAATTATCTTAAGATAATTTACATTAATATCCGCCATAAAATCCGGCAAACGTTTAGTAAGATTAGCGCGTATATGGTCTCTGTTACTATAAAGCTCAATAAATGCGTCTGTTAAAATAGAATTGTCAGTGATTTTCGATATATCCAGCACATAATCCCCCATTCCCAAATCAAGGGCGATGCCCTGTGCTTTCACAGAATAGCCTAATACAAGAGTGGGAATACTAAGGGAATATGCCGCTATAGACACGTGCGTCCGTGAACACACAAGGTTCTCACATTGTGAAATGGCGTATTTGTACTCTTCTGCGGAACGGTTTGAATCGAGCAGGGTTGTGCTGTTTTTTTCTTCTTCGGACAAACTTTCAAATATTTCGGATAAAAGCTCAAAATCATTATCCATAGGCATAACGACATGCGGTATTAACATGACATTATACCCAAGCTGCGTAATAATATGCCGTACTAAATGACGGACATTATCAATCACAATACCGGACAGAACTTCTTTGCGAATAACCAACGGACTGATGTTTATTCCAACCGTACTTTTTGAAGTTAAGTTATCAGGCAGAGAAAAAGACACAGGTTGAAGGGCAAACGCCGGATCTGGAGCAAGCAAAAGCTTGTCAGTCAACCCATGTCCTGAAAGCGCGTTATATGTAATATTTTCACGGGTAACGATTTTATTATATGAGCGTAAAACATCAAGCATTTCAAGAGTAATCGCGGACGGTTCTACAGAACAACCCCACAGAATGGTTTTTGCTCCCGTCTCCGTTGCTTTCTCCTGAAACACGGCAAGCCTGTGCCAGTTGTTATAACAAAAAGTATCCCCGCCTGTTGATAAACAGACAGTGTCTTTATTAATTTGTCCAAGTGCTTTTGCGTACATTACACGAGCTAATTCCCGTTTTCTGTCAAATTCCGCGGTTTTCTTTTCGAGTTCCCAGACCGCCATATCCGGTCCATATACGGCATCTACGTCCAGTTCAAATTCTTTGTCCTGTTCAGGGAAATGCGAAGACAGTGTAATATGCGCGTTTGCGTATTTATTACGAATCATTTTTACGGTTGTTCTTACTATTGCCTCTTCTCCGTGGTTGTATGAGCCGCCGTGACCGTAGAGAAGGAATTGTCTTTTCATGCAAGAACTTGCTCTCCGCCAGGTATGCGTTTTGATATGTCAGTTGTTCCTAAATCACCGTTACAATAATCACAGGCAGCAAGATACGGAGTATTAATAATGGAAATTATTTTTGCCCGTTTTTCTTCTACTGTAAACGATGTGTTAAATAAATCAATAACATCACTGTAAAATATATGACCTTCGTCCGCTAAGCGGCCGGAACGTGTGCAAAAATGAAGCAATTGTCTATGTACCCGCCAACATCCGCCATTCTTGACAAGCCCGCAATTGGAAAATACTTTACGAAGTTCATCTTCGTTTCTGGAACGCGGGGCAAGTTCACCGGGATCTACCCAACCGCCGAAGTATTGATCCTCTCCATAATATTTTTTTAATCGGCATTTGATTCCAATATCATTAAAGGTATCTATAAGCGAGCTAACACGTTCAGGGTAAACACCATAATCGCTAACGTGGGCAACAGCGTAATTCTTATATTTTTTCAGTACAGCGAGCAGTTCTTCGCTCGGTGTAATTGTTCCATTTGTTACAAACAGAAAATACTTAAAACGTTTCGCGTACTTCATATATTCTTCAATCATTGCCGGCAGGAATTCATTTAAAAATACTTCACCACCGGCAAATTCCAGAGAATCAACCGAATCAATAAAACTGAAGCAGGCTTCAAGAGAAGCCCGAACTTCATCAACACTCATATTAATAATTTCTTTTTGTGTCGGGATACCCACTGCGCAATATTTACAGCGTAAATTACATCGTGTAGTTACCATAATTGCAAGGCGGGGCAGATGTATTTTATCAGACATTGTTTTTTTCTCCCTTGATTTTTATTGGATAGAATTCACCATTACTCTCATTATATAGACCAATATAAACAATATCGAAATGATTAAGCTCAACTGTCAAATCAATATCTTCTAAAGAAAGAAAAACGCTGACTCTTGGGTTTGAAATAAATATTTCCCTGTATTTCCGGTTTCCAATTACAGTAATTTTACTGAAACGGTTTTGCATATATAACTCATTAAGAAATATATCGGTTATATAAGCTGAATGTGTTTGAATTACCGCCAGATTAAAGTATTTTATTTTCTCATTTTTTAACAAAATATTTTCATTGACATACTTTTTTTCAAAAATATCCTGAACAAAACCGCGCCTGTCATCAGGCGTTTTTATACCAAACATTTCGAGTATAGTCGGATAAATATCAACTGTGCGCATATCGGACAATTCGGTCTTTTTTATACCTTTACCCGAAGCTATAAACGTCCCTTTTAAAGAATGTGTCGCTAATAAAATCGACCCGTTTCTTGCAGGGAAAGCTATATTTCCGTTGGGAAGCCAAACAACCTGTTCCGCGTTTTTAAACGCTTCTTTTTGGGTCTGCCTGTCGGAACATTTTACCATATCCTTAAAATTCTGCTGGCCGTGATCGGAAATAAAAAATACCGTCTCAGGACAAAACTCTTCAATTAAGCTTCCAATATGTTTGTCTAATATTAAATACGCGGATTTTAACACTTCATATTCGCTGTCATACAGGCTGAAATGCCCGATAAGGTCAATAGTCGGTGTGAAAAAAACCATTACATCAACAGGATATTTTCGATACACATTTTTCATGTTGCCAAAATGAAAAAGTAGTTCTTCTTCAAAACGTTTAAGCGATTCCTTAAAGTGATTTTGTTCCAGATACGACTGCGCCAATTCAGGGTTATTAACAAAATCTTCCCATTTATAGCCGTTCTCGCGGATTGCCGCGGGGTAAAGCCTTTGCGGCAATTCGCCTGTTATGACATCCCCCAGTTTTTTATCTTTTTCATGTAAATGAAGTTTAGTTAAAAACTCGCGCTGGTTTGTTTCCGTTTCCTTAAAACGGCGCTCAACCGAAACCACATAACCGTCAACTTCTGCGGGCGGGTACAGCATATCGCAGGCCCACAGGCCGACTGTAATGCCGTTTTTATTCAACAATTGCCAAAACGGCATTTTGTCAGTAAATTCCGACATTTTAGGTATTTCGATGCGTATTTCGCCATTAGCCTTGCTTCTTAGACCGTGCTGTTCCGGTGTCAGTCCGGTGTAAATTGACGCCCAGTTTTCTTCAGAAGTATAAGAACCGTGGAACATTTGATTCGTATAGCCGTCGAAATAAGCTGTCGCGCCAGTTTGTACCAGTTTATGGATGTTAGGGAACAAATGGCTTTGTCCGATGACAAATTCAGGGCATACTGCGTCTATGAATAAGAAGAGCGCTTTCATATAAATTAGTCCCTTGTGAACTATTTGAAGGTGTTGAAGAACAATTCAGGATTCATCAATAATTTTATATTGTTGTTTATTTTCTCTTTGTCCCAATTCCACCAACTAATCTTTAAAAGAATGTCAATCTGTTCAGGTGAAAATCTGTAGCGTTTGACCTTAGCAGGAGATCCATAAACAACAGAAAAAGGAGGGACATCGTCCAACACTAATGCGTTAGTACCTAAAATGGCTCCATCTCCAATACTTGCGACTTTAGAAGCATTTATGAATACGTTTGCTCCTATCCATACATCATTTCCTATTTTCAGTTTTGCGCCTGTGCAGCGTGGATCCTTATCCGTTACGCTTGTATCTTTTATTTGTTTAGCATCTTCTTCAAATATTGGATACAGTGAACTTGTTGTTATTCTGTTCATAGAATGATTCCCCTGAATAATAGCGGAATTGCTAATTGAACAAAATCTTCCAATAGAAGTCAAATGTTTAAAGGTGGTTTTCGCGAACGGAAAATATGAACCCATTCCAATCCGTACTGAGTTATAGTTGACATCAATCGGCAGATGTCCTTTTGTTCTGTCAAATCGTGTCCAATCATAATAATCATTGATGTCACAAAATCCCATCTTCTGTAGTACTGTACCGCTATCATTATATGAATCTTCACAGATAACAACATATTGACTCGATGGCTCAATATTTTTTATGTCCTTGATGGTTATTGTTTTTGAAATAGAGGCGCATTTTTTTATTTCCACAGACCACGTCATTGCATTAATTCCATCTCCCAAAACTACTAACTCTCTCCCATTTAAAAAATTTTTTAAAACGTATCCGATAGCCCAGTACATATATTAATCTACCACTTAATTTTTTATTTTTTCTATTTTCATAACACCTTTGATTTGTTTGGCTGGTGGAATAGGTTTTTCGTAGTGCAAATTGGATTTTCCCGAACAGTATTTACAGGCATCAATGTAATCATCGGTGTCCATTCTTTCTATATACTTTCTAATTATCTCATTCCTTTTATTTACCTCCATATTGCGTAAAGATGTTAAATCCAAAAAATTGCTTTCCGCCTCCGGAAAAACATCCATTTCACACAGTGACATACATACCTTACATAAAAACAGTTTGCCATTGGAAACACAAGGAAAACTGGCTCCCATGCAGCAATTGAACTTTTTGCGTAATTCTTCTTCGGTTTCAACAAATTTTCGTATTTCTGCCCTTTTATACCAATTTTTATAATCTAAAATTTCACACTTAATATTATTTTCATGTAATAATTTTATCAGAGAATCTTTATTAGACGATAATTTACCATAATCTGAGATGCGAATAAACATACGATTATCTGATTTTATTGCGGAAATAAGCTTATCATCCGGTAAAATTGCACCATTTGTAATTATGTGCGCACTCTCAAATTTGTCTACATCCTTGAACGCTAGGATAATTTCTGCCAAATGTTTGTGAAGAAAAGGCTCTCCGCCAAAAAGGCTTAGTTCTCTGAAGCATCCAATCGCGTCAATTACATTCATAGCATCGGATATAATTTCATCTTTATCAAAATCGCATGGACGCTCAATACTGGGGATAAAAACGCTGCATTCTTCACAACGCAAGTTACATCTGTTTGTTATGTTCAATATAAGAATGTCAACAAAGTACTTTTTTTTAAGTTTCAAATCTCTCGACAAAACCAAAAAATAGTAATTTACCATTCTTTCCATGTACAATTCGTTCATATAATGATAGCCATTCCAATCAAATTCAAGCAAAAGAGGCCATGCATCGAAAAAAACGCGTCCGGCAGCATTTAATTGTTCAATGACTTCACGGCGATGAACCGTAGTTATAATTACAACCGCTTCAGGATAATACGAGAACAACTCTTCAACAGAAATAACCTTATGTTCAGAAAATTCCGTCCCATGTTTTTTTGTGTTTGTATCGACAAACGCTAAAAATTTTATATCAAGCTGCGCCAGTCTATGGGCAACTACAGAACCAATCTTACCTGCGCCCCATAATACAACATTACCGCTATACCGCTTGAAATCAATTTTTTCCAATTCATCGAACATATCTATATGCGCAAAACGATAAATCATACAAACTCCCTATTATTTTTACTTTACCTTTATTTTTTTCCATTGATCAGGTACATTAAAATCAAGATAAGCATCATTGGAACTGAAAAAATCATTTTTATTTGAGCCGTTATATGAAACGGAAACAGAATCAATATCTATTATACCGGTTGAAACAAAGTGTTCTAAATATTTTATTTTTAACGGGTCTATGCCCATTAATCTTGTTGCGACTATATCTGCGGCGAGTAAGTCATCTCCCGCAATCAACACGTTTGCATTCCTGGAATTTGGACAAAAGGGACCCTGTCCTTCTCCCGCAATTACGCCGTCTACAACAGAGAAGTACTTTCGTTTACGCTTGCGCATCGCCTTGTATAAATCAACAACCATTCGCCAAATCGTATCATTGCCGGGATGCGCTCCTCGATGTTTCACTTTCGCGTTTTTCTCCGCCTCTAAACTTTCTTTGTCCGGATATTCATCTCCGCCGGTTTCCGGAACGCCAACCCGCCAATGAACAAGCTGATTTTTATCCACAATACTGCCAACCAAACCTTTAAGATTTAGCGTTGTTCCGACTTTATGATGAGTTTTCAGCTTTGGAATGGAAATATATATATCAGCGTCATATATGCTTTTTGAAAATGTATACAACTGTGTACCGCCGGTATGCGACGCGACAGTATCATCGCGTTCGTCAAATACGCCCCTGAACAATGCGGAATTCATATTACACAGTAATGATTCCATGCCAAGGTTAACTTCATGAGCGCCGAGGGGATCGCCGGACTGCGGATGCATTTTTGATTTTTTACCGTAATCCTTTAAGTCCTTACATACAAGCGGGCGTAAATCAAGTATTTCACATGGCACGTCATATTTTGCAGTCAATTTCCGTATACCCGTGAACTGCATTAGTTCTTCAAAATCAGCGTCAATAGACGGATTATCACCGATAATAATTTTACCGTCACCTTTCAGCGCAATGGCAGCTCTATCCGCAACCGTCTCAATTACAGACGGGTGGGTGATGACGCTGTACACCGTGTCTTTATGCTGACATGATTCACGCCACCGCGAAGCTACCCAGTTAGGCTTAATAAATACAGTCATGCCGGGCTCTATAAAATCCGTAAAGTCATAGCCTAACATAGACATAAGCTCTGACATAGTATTATTCACGGTTTGTGTTTCATAGTTACTGCAATTAGCGATTGCAACTTTGTTCATATACCAGTTTCATCCAAAAACTTTTCCAGTATCCAAATATAATACTTCTGGTCTCCTGTCATATTTACATGGCAATTAGTCCAAAACTCAGGGCGTTTTGGGCCTTCCCAATTTACAAACCATTCGTCCATAGGACGCGGCATTGGCGTTTTAGGAGCCATTTCCATATCAGGATATAACCGTTTGAACACCTCGCGAACTAAATATTTACTATCACCGCTGCGAACACGATTTATATCAAGCGGCTTATGTATCGTATCCATGTACGCTCCCGCAAACTTCACGCCCGCCGCCGCGCATGAATTGTGATATGAATGTATATCTTCCCAAAACAGGTGATTATCAAGAAAGTTATGTAAATCAATAAAACCGTTTTCGCTGTATTTCACGTATGGTTCGATTATTACACAAAAATCTTTTAACACTTTATACGGCATGACGCATGAATATCTCTCAATAAATTCACCTAACGTCCAGTCTTTTGACAGCAATCTGTCAAATCCGCCGTAAATCAAATCCGCTCCTTGTCCAAATATCAGCGTATCAAAACCATCATGCTTTGCCTGTAAAGCCGCTTTGTATATCTGCACGTCAATTGAGTGAAAAGGAGAACGGATATACCGAAACAGCTCCGATGATAGTTTTTCAAAATCTTCCCAATATATTTCTACAATGCGATGTTCAAGCCCGTTAATATCACAGTATTGCTTTGCCTTTGCGGTTTCATCGGTCACTTCTTTGCCGGGAACCACACATTTGAATGTATAAGCGACAGAGCCTTTGGGCATAAGCTTCGCTATGATCGCGCTGTCTATGCCGCCGCTGAGCGCTAGCGCGGTTTTACCGTCTGACGTTTCGCGTTCAACATAACTTTTTAGGAAATTATATAACTCTTCCGATGTGTTTATCGGCGTCCGCGAGTTAGCAAAAGACGCATCGGCGCGGCGTGGATAATCCATTTTTTCTGAAAACTTTATATTTTGGTCATACACAGCGCGGAATTGCAGGAAACTACTCATTGCGTAAATTTTATCAACCATTTGATGTTTCTTCCAATCCCCAACCCCGAACCTCTCTGAGCGCGGCTGAAATAACAGTTGAGGATACGCCTTTTGTGTACGGGAAATATATTACTTTTATTCCAAGTTCTTTAAGTTCCTGTTCTATTACATCCCACTTTGAGGTACTGTACCAGTCGTCGCCCACAAACAGCAAAGATGCTTTAATTTTTTTGCACATTTCCGCTTTATCCATTGTTTCCTGCGGAACTGCGGCATCCACGTATTTTATGCTTCGGATTATTTCTATTCTGTCTTCAAACGGTATAAGCGGCTTCTTCCCTTTGTATAAACTTAGATCGTCCGTAGTTACGCCTACTATTAACCTATCGCACATTCCTTTCGCGTTTTTAAGTAAGTTAAGATGTCCTATATGGAACAGATCATACACGCCGCTTGTATAGCCGATAGTCATTAATTTTTCACCTTTATTATTTTGTCAGTACAGCCCCGTTATATCCAAGTACGGGAATAAATTTCGCGTTATATTTTTTCGCAAATTCCCTTACGGTAAAACGCGCATTCGGAAATTTGGGATTGAAATAATCATGCACACATATATAACCGCCCGCGGAAAGTCTTGGATAAAAATACTCCAAAGCTTCATATATAGGCTTTGATAGATCACAATCAATATGGACAAAAGCAAAATTATCCTCAAGCCCGTTTAATGAATCCGGAAAATACCCCTTTTTAACAACGCACAAGTCAGGGTAAAACATCTTTTTTAGTACATCTGATTCATTTGAGCGTTTATCATAATGATGAACCATGTTTTCCGTCATAGTTTTTATTGAGCGTTCATTTTCAACATCCGCGTCATTAAAACCCTGGAATGTATCAAAAAGATAAAATGTTCTGTCTTCAAAAAAAAGATTTATATATTTGGCGGTTTCACCGTAATCAACGCCGACTTCCGCGATTGAACCGGGCACATTATTATAGTAAATTTCATTGGCCAACGCGCAGAATTGCCTTTGTTTTTCCATTTGATGACCGTATAACATTGACATTATCTTACAACTGACTTGTGGGGGGGGGTAATTATATTCCCTCAGGACACTGTCGTAATCCTTGCACATTACAAAAATATAGGCTATATCAGATTCATTAACTTTACCAAAATCTGTATGTATGGGTATCTCGCCGAAGAAACCTGACATTTTGTCCGCTTCACGGTCAATGAACGCGCGTATGTCAAAAATATGATCCGCTCTCATCGCAAAAACCTGAGCTTCTCTGTTAGCTCCATGTATAACTGCTTTTTTCATAAAATACCTTTTATATTCAAAGTACCGTTAATTATTATTGCCTATTTAGCCCATGAATAATATTTATTTCTATTGTATACAGCGGAATAATATTATTAACTTCTTCTTCCGATAAATTTGCACTCTGTAAAACTTTTGTATCCCCTCTTACGATTCGTTCTAAAATGACGTTTTTATAGTTTTCATTATAATCTATATCCCAACTCTTTTTTGATGAAGAACTATTGAAATGTTGTATTATAAACCACGCGAACGGCGTTATTCCGCCAAATAAAAGTTCATAAACGTTTAAGAAATTATCAGGAAAACTATCTGCGGAACACACGTATAATGATGAAGAAATAGTATTATTCTCATTCATTAGATCATCACGTAGTTCCAAACCAAAAGTATAATCAAAGATTTCATCACGTAATGCTTTGTTTTGTGCATAGACTAATTCTTCACGCACTTGTCTTTCAAGATTTTTAAAACGCGGACAATAAAGCAAATATTTAACAAATTCACAACCATATTTCTTATTCAATTTAAGTATATTTTTATGTTGCTCATTATCAAATGATTCGAACCTCGATTCTGTAGTATACGAAAAATTGCTTTTCTTGCTATGGAATAATCTCTTAGATTGTAATAACCAACAACGTTTAAAGGATTCATTCTTTTCAAATTGATTCTGATAATTAATTATTATACCAATATCTGCATGAGTTATTCTGTTTTCAACATATTTGGTATACTTATGAGTTTCAATTCTTGTATAAATTGCTATAGGTTCATCAAATTTTGAAAAATCATTATATAAATCTTTTTTTGAATAACTTATATTTTCTTCCAATTGATACTCATCTTCAAGTAAGTCGCATAAAACTGTTGTCAAAGCTTCTTCGTCCCATGGACGTTTTCTGTTCATATATTTTGAAAAAAGTTTGTCGATTGAATCAAAGTATTTAATAAGTAAATGGGTTGCTTTTGGTGAAATCATGGTTAATACAAAAATTATTCCAAAAATAAATTATCATTATCATTCAAATTAGTTTGTGAATGACATTAATTTATCATACAAGTTCGTATACATTCTTTTTCATGAAACATAACTCTCAATCCATTGCCTTTCAAATTCCTGCGTCCAAGGTGAACATAAAAAAGCGTCATACTTTTTTTTCAGTTCATGGAGCATAAAAGCAAGCGGTTCACCGCAATTTGTAAGGTTATAACGGTTTATTTTTTCAACCATAGAAATCATATATGACCATTCGCTCCACTGAGCTAAATCGGCAAGTTTCGGCAGAGTGTTGCTTATGTATTGTGTGCGTTCCCTAAATACAGACAGATATTCGTTAAGCTGCTGCGGGTCAAGAAACTGGTGCTTTGTAGCCGCGCCGGAATTGTTATTATCATGCCGTGAAAAATAGTATTTCCCTTTGCCTTGCGCGGCTGTAAGCCGGGAATTGGCAAAAAGTTTGTATGTCATCGCAATATCGTCATATTTCCCTTTTATTGAAAATCTTAATTTATCAAATATTTGTTTTTGAAATAATTTTGTTGGTGTTGCCGAATTATAATGTTTTCGCAGTATTATTTCAGTTACCGCCGCTTCCGCGTCATGCAGAAGCAGTTCGTCAAATATATATTTCGGCTCAATCTTGCCGTTTTCAATTTTCCGCCAGCTTCCGCAGATTGAAATATCTGCGTTATTATTAATCGCTAGGTTGAAAAGAAAATCCAGAAAGTCCGGTTCCGTCCAATCGTCATCGTCAATAAATGTTATATAATCGCCTTTTGCCGCATCCAGTCCCGCGTTACGTCCGCTCCCGATATTGCCTCGTTCACGGTGAATTACTTTAATACGGTTATCTCTGGCTGCGTATTCATCGGCAACTTTTCCACTTCTGTCGGAACTGCCATTATCAACAATGATAAAATCAAAATCAGAAAAAGTCTGCGCTAAAACGCTTTCAATCGCTCGGGAAACGAGAGTTTCTCGGTTATAGGTAAGCATAATAACGCTTATCACAGGCATTTTATTCAAGCGTCGGTTTTAAAATAAAATTCATAACATATACCTGCCGTCTATAAATTTTACATCGGGCCGGCGTTTATCAATTCCTTTGAACTGCGGCCATGCCGTAACGATTATTATTGTTTTAGCTTTCTCGCAAACATCATCGGCGCTTTCGCAGTATTGTATGGGAAACGAAAATTCTTTCTGGAAAGTTATTATAGCTTCCGGGTCATAAACATATAATGACTTATACCCCTTGTTTAAAAGAGAAGAAATAATTTCCGCTGCCGGTGTACTGCGTACATCGTCTGATTTTGGCTTGAAGGACAGTCCCAGTATACCGATATTTTCAGAAATATCCGCTGTTATCCGGTTTACGAAAAAAGACGGTATTGACCGATTTACAGTTTGCACACTTTCCAATAAGGCAGGAGTAATTCCATAACTTTTGGCTTGCGCTATCATAGCCTCCAAATCTTTGGGCAGGCAATAACCTCCAAACCCGCAGCCCGGATAAACATAATGTTTCATTCCCGCTTTACCCCATCGCTTATCCAAATGCAATGTTTCAAACGCCTGTTTTACTGATATATCGCCTATTGCATTTGCTATCACGGACATTTCATTTGAAAAACTGATCATGTTTGCCAGCATATTGTTTGACAGGTATTTTATAAATTCGGCGGTATTAAGCGAGGTGATAATGACCGGCGCGTTAAAATCCATATAAATGGTTTTTATCACATCCACTGCGGTTTGTTCTTCTGTTCCGCAGACAATTCTGTCAGGTTTAACAAAGTCGTCCCAGCAATATCCTTCACGTAAAAATTCAGGGTTATTAACAACCGGCGTATTGATATTTTTTTTACGCAGATACGGAATAATTTTTGTCTTTGTTGTGCCGGGCGGTATGGTTGATTTAATTATTATTACGCCGTTAAAAGAGTCATGCCTTAGTGTTGGTTCCAGCATATCCAGCGCGTTAAACACATACCGCAGATCAACAGCGCCGTTATCACCGCAAGGCGTACCTACACATATAAATACCGCCTGAATATCGGCGGCGGCTTGCGGTAATGCTGACAACACATTGAAATTCCTGCCAAGATTACGAGACAACGCTTCAGGCAAATTCGGTTCGTACAGAGAGACTTTCCCGGAAGCCAATTCTGCGGTCTTATCGGCATTAGCGTCATAACCCATAACGTTGTGTCCTTTTTCGGCTAGTCCCAACGCTGTTGTTAATCCTACAAAGCCAAGACCCATTACTGTTATTTTCATGTAATTATCATTATCCTTTCAAGAGCGGCTTTATTAATGAGACTCTTCATAATAATTTATCAACTCCATATTTGATTGATTTTAACACACACATAATATTTATCGTTTCTCATAATTCTTCTCTATCCATTTTTTATAATCTCCGCTACGTATGCTGTCTATCCATTCTCTGTTAGACAAATACCAGTCTACTGTCCGTGAAAGTCCTTCTTCAAAGTTTACTGTATGTTTCCAGCCAAGTTCTTTTTTTAATTTGGAACAGTCAATCGCGTAACGGCGGTCATGACCGGGACGGTCTTTTACATAAGTAATGGCAGAACGTATTTTTTCGGCGTTTTTGCCGGATTTATTCGCCGTAATGTCAATCAGAACATTTAACAGTTTGATATTTTCCCATTCGTTCTCGCCGCCTATATTGTATGTTTCTCCAACACTCCCGTTTTGCATTATTTCCCAGACTGCGCGGTTATGATCTTCCACATACAGCCAATCGCGGATATTTTTTCCGTCTCCGTAAACGGGAAGCGGTTTTCCTTCCAGCATATTAAGTATCATAAGCGGGATAAGTTTTTCTGGAAATTGATATGGTCCGTAATTGTTGGAACAGTTGGAAAGAGTAACAGGCAAGCCGTATGTGTGATGATACGCCATCACTAAATGATCGCTTGACGCTTTGCTTGCGGAATATGGCGAACGGGGATCATAAGGCGTTGTTTCAGTAAAGTATCCGGTCTCTCCGAGAGAGCCGTATACTTCATCGGTGCTGATATGGTGAAACTGCGTATCGCCAGCGTCTTTCCATGCGTTACGTGCAACATCAAGCAGGGTAAAGGTTCCCATGACATTGGTCTTTATAAAAGCTTCCGGTCCTAATATCGAACGGTCTACATGGCTTTCCGCGGCAAAGTGAACAACTGTATCAATTTTGTATTTTTCAAACAGCGATTCAACAAAAGCGCGGTCGCAAATATCACCATGTTCAAAGAAATAGCGGCTACCGCCAAACTTTTCATTTGTCTCCTTTAAACTTCCCGCGTTTCCGGCGTAAGTGAGGTTATCCAGATTAATTATCCGTCCTTTAAAATCTGGTTTTTTATCCGTTTCACTGAATAAGAAACGAATAAAATTGACGCCGATAAACCCCGCGCCGCCTGTTACAAGAATATTTTTTAAACTGCGCATTAATATTATTCTCCGCTTATCATCTCGTGAATTATCCGGTCAATGTCGCCGCGAAATTCCTGCCAGCTTGGTTTTTTAGTCCATGCAATAGTTATCAAAAGCATAGGAATAACGATGATTATAATAAGCCCGGCTAAGCGCTGTTCCCCCGGTCAGAAAAAAATCTGTGCCGCTGTGTTGTAAAATATTCATCACCCCATCTTGTAGCGGGTAAAGGTTCTCTTCGTAATACTGCGAGGGCAAAATCAAAATGATACCTCCTAGCCTTCGGCCAAATTCGCTTTGCAATTTCCGGCGTGTACAACTCTTTTATTTTTTCTATGCTCCAAAGAGCTGTCACATAGTGCCAAGGGAGCCGTTCCAGAGAACGAACAAAAAGTTTGTCCTGCGTAAAAGCCCCGGAAGTTTTAAGCCGCCCTTCGATTACTGCAAGCATATCTTCATGCGTGTCCAGATAATCCCAGTTAAGATTACCCATCAATTTTAATTTTTCTTCATTGCTTAAGATCATGGTCTTGCAAAAATTCCTTCAAACTTTTATCCCATGCCGGCACTTCAATTCCCAACGCTGTTTTTATTTTACTTTTGTCCAATACCGAATAAGCTGGGCGTTTGACTTTTGCCGGATACTCGGCACTGGTACAGGGATTAACGGCGCAATCTTTGGTTATGCGGCGTTGTTCCCGTCCCTGTCTGAAAATTTCTTTGGCAAAATCAAACCATGTTATTTCGCCTTCATTTGTAAAATTGTAAATCCCATATGGAACATCTTTGCCGGACATTCCTGTTTTAATAAAAGTTATTACCGCCTCGGCAAGATCAACTGTCCATGTAGGACTGCCCCACTGATCATTCACTACTTTAACTTCGTCCCGTTCATTGATTAAACGAAGCATTGTATGTACAAAATTATTACCGTATTTGCCGTATAGCCAAGCTGTGCGAATTATGTATGAATGGGGATTGTTTTTTTGTACGGCAAGTTCTCCGTCCCTTTTACTCAGCCCGTAAACGCCAATGGGAGATGTCGCGTCATCTTCACGGTAAGGGCGCAGAACATCTGTTCCATCAGATTTAATTCCCTTTCCGTCAAACACATAATCGGTAGAAATATGAATCAGATGCGCGCCAATATTTTTAGCGCATGCGGCTATATTGCCTGCCCCCAGCGTATTCAGTCTGCGGCAGTTTTCAACATCGTCTTCCGCCTTGTCAACGGCTGTATAAGCCGCGCAGTTAATGATCCAATTAAAGATTTGATTTTCAGCAAATTTTTTTAACGCCGCCGTGTTTGTAATGTCTACTTCACAATCAGTGCCGACAAAGGGAAGGCCGGATTTTTCCAGAAGCAGGGAAAGTTCCGTTCCCAGCATACCTTTACTGCCGATGAGCCATATCATCACTTTCACCTCACGGCAGGAAGCGATGAAAAAAATGGGAGTTTTTTGTCTTTATCGGATAAATTATATTCCATTCCCAAGTCCGGCCATTTAATGCCAATATCAGGATCGTTCCAGATAATGCCGCCTTCATCTTCGGGAAAATAAAAATCGGTGCATTTGTAGGCAAAAATAACTTGTTCTGTCAGAGCTAAATATCCGTGGGCAAATCCCGGAGGAATATAAAACTGGTTTTGCTTTTCGCTGCTTAGAATAACGGAATGCCATTTGCCTCTGGTTGGGGAATCGGGGCGTAAATCCACCGCCACGTCAAAAACTTCGCCTTGTATTGCCCTGACTAATTTTCCTTGCGGATGAGTTTTCTGAAAATGCAAGCCGCGGAGCGTTCCTTTGTTTGACTTTGACTGGTTATCCTGTACAAACGGAAGCGTGATTCCGGAAACGTGAAAATCACGCTCGGAATAACATTCAAAAAAATATCCCCGCGCGTCTCCAAATACTTTCGGCTGTATCTCGTACAAACCTTGTATTGGGCACGGCGTAAATGTAAACGGCATTACATACTCTCCGCAATATAACGCAGGTATTCGCCGTATTCGGTTTTATAACCAGCCGCAAGTCGCATAAGGTCGTCTTTACTTATCCAGCCGTTATTATACGCTATTTCTTCTATGCAGGAAACATACATCCCCTGCCTTTTTTGTATAGTTTCTATAAAGTTTGCCGCTTCAAGAAGGCCGTCATAGCTTCCGGTATCAAGCCACGCCATGCCGCGTCCTAGAACTTCAACGGAAAGGCGACCTTTTTCAAGGTAGGCGTTATTTACCGCAGTTATCTCAATTTCGCCTCGTGAAGAAGGCTTAATTTTTTTTGCAATTTCTGCAACTTCGCTATCGTAAAAATAAAGACCGGGAACCGCATAATGGGATTTGGGATGTAAAGGCTTCTCTTCTATGGAAATCGCTTTTCCCTGACTGTCAAATTCAACAACGCCGTAAGACGAAGGGTCTTTTACATAATAGCCGAAAATGGAGCCTCCCCCCTGCAAAGAAACTTTTTTTGCTGTTTCACGCAAAGTCATGCTGAATCCTCTGCCGTAAAAAATATTGTCGCCTAACACAAGAGCGACAGAATCAATTTTAATAAATTCTGCGCCTATTATAAAAGCATCGGCGAGTCCTCTTGGCGTTTCCTGAACTTTATAGTCAAATCTCATTCCGAGCCATGCTCCGTCGCCGAACATCTCTCTAAAAAAAGGAAGGTCTCTTGGCGTGGAAATGACAAGTATCTCCCTGATTCCGGCAAGCATCAGCACAGAAAGAGGGTAGTAGATCATGGGTTTGTCATACAGAGGCAGTATCTGTTTGGATACCGTTTTTGTAATAGGATAAAGTCTTGTACCGGAACCTCCGGCAAGTATTATGCCTTTCACTGAATAAAATGTTCCTTCATATTATTCATAATATTTTTCATAGGCGTCGCAGACTTCGTTTGAATCGCCTGACATTACCACTTCGCCTTTGCGTATCCATATCGCTTTTTTACATAGTTGTTTTATCATAGAATTGGAATGTGATACCAAAAGCAGAGTAGTGGAGCCTTGCAGCATTTCATTAATTCTGTTAACGCATTTTCTCTGAAATGCGGCGTCCCCTACGGCAAGAACTTCGTCAACAATTAGGATATCAGGGTCTACTACGGTAGCTATGGCAAATGCCATACGGGCTTGCATTCCGCTGGAATAATTTTTTATGGGCATATCAAGAAAATCGGCAAGTTCGGAGAAAGTGACGATTTCGTCATAATGCTGCTTCATAAAAGAACGGCTTCTGCCGAGAAGAGCGCCCTGCATATAAATATTTTCCCCAGCAGTTAATTGATGGTCAAACCCGGCACCAAGTTCAAGCATAGGAGAAATTTTACCGTTTATTTCTACCGAACCGGAATCAGGAGCGATAACCCCGCAGATTAATTTTAAAAGAGTCGATTTTCCCGCTCCGTTACTGCCCACTATACCCCAGGATTCCCCTTTTTGTATTTCCAAACTTACATCTTTTAACGCAAGAAATTCTTTAAAGTGTAACTGCCCCTTTATAAATTTTACAAAATATTCCTTGATGTTATCAATTTTTTCCGAAGCGATATTAAAACGTACTGTGGCGTTTTTTACTTTTATTACAACAGGTTCCATATTAGCACCTTAAATGTATAGAATAAATTTATTTTTATTATAAGAAAAAGTGACAATTCCCAAAATCAGGAAAAAAACTGCGGTTACGGCTCCGCGAATCGCAAGGTCTAAGCTGCCCATGTTAGGTTCGCCGATGGTAAAATTACGAAACAAAGTTATATAAAAGTACATTGGGTTAAAATTTGTAATAAGAAAGTGCAGTTTACCGGGCAGGATGGTAATTGGGTAGAATATTGCGCTTAAGTACAGCCAAGCGGTTGTAACAACGCTCCAAATGTAAATTATATCGCGGAAAAAAACAGTAGCCTGCGCAAGAAAAAGGCTGAGGCCAATACAAAAAATATACTGTTCTATTATTGGGATAATAACAAATACAATACGAAAAGAAAAAGGAACTTTTGTAAAAAGAAAAACAACAAGGAGCGCGCCGAGAGAGAAAAAGAATGTTACCAATTCGCTGGTAACAGTGGCAAGAGTAAAAATGTACTTGGGAACGTACACTTTTTTCAAAAGACCGGCGTTATCTATCACGGATGAAAGAGCGCGTGAAGTGGAAATTACCATAAAATTAAAAAGCATTTGCCCGATTAACAGGTAAACCGGAAAATAGTCGACTCCTCTTGAGAACAAATTGGTAAAAACCATGATAAGGACGAGCATTGTAAGAAGAGGGTTTAATACGCTCCATAAATACCCAAGCACGCTTCTTCGGTATTTAAGCTTAATATCACGTGAAACAAGCTGAAAAAAAAGTTCGCGGTATTTTAAGAATGTGAGCAGACGTGAAAACGTTTTAATCATTATTAGTCAATCCCTTTAGCCTCTAGCTAGTAAAAAAAATTTCCGCCGATATACAATTCGTATTTGCCGTTGTCTATTTTTTCTTTTAAATTTTTTCCGAAAGAAATCCGTAAACAAAAACTGCGGAATTTTTGAGGAAAAATAATCGCTTCAATACCGCCTGATACAAGGATGTTATCATAAATATCATCTGTTTTTTTATACGGGTGCCGGTATACGGCTGTGTCAATAACAGGCACAAAATGAAGATCAAAATTAAAAAATTCAAATTTTTTATAGTTAAACCATTCGGCAGGCCTGAATATGAAAACTTTTAACGGGAAATCAAGATTTAAAGACAGCATCATATCGGCGCTGATATCCTTATCAAGGATGCCGCGTAACGCATCGCCCGCGTAACGGCTTGATGAAGAAATTGCCCAATGACGGAACATAAGCCTGGATGAAGCGCCGAAAAAATCCGTTAAATTCAAGTGAATTACTGCGGATAATATATTAAGAATACCCCAAGGATTTATTTCATCCTTATTTACATAAAAAAAATAATAATAAAATTGATTAACGCTTATTAAAAACCCTTTTCTGAAATTGCCGATCCAGTCAATACGGCTTAATTTTGCCTCAGGCCCGAAAAACAGATAATGATAACCGCCGTAACTTGTATCATTAACTCTCATTTCATCATTAAGAATAAGGGAAAAGTTAATGCCGGGCGAAAAAGTAAAAAAAACGAAAGGCAGAGCGGCGGATAATCCTGCGGCATTCCTGTAATATAACGGTTCTTCAAGATACGGACGGTATTTAAATTCGTTAAGAAATAACAAGTTCCAGTTTATTCCAATAAACTTGAGTTTAGCGTTTGTTTCCATCGAGAATATATAATTATTCTGTCCGTATTCATCGTATTTGTACCCTATTTTAGTCCTAAATGGACTCATTGTACCCCAAAAATTATTATGGATAAAAATCAACGCCAAACCAATACCGTAATTGGTACTGTACTGAGGATCCGGAAAAATAAAAAAATTGTTAGTATCTTTTACATTAACAAGAATTTCTACCGGATATTTTCCTTCGCTGTTAATGTGTCCGACAGAATAATCCAAAGATACGCTTTCCAGCGCTCTTTGATTATAAAGAAGCTGTGTTTTTTCTTGAATGTACTTTTCAAGAGATGAAAATCCCGATATTTCCTCTCCTGTCTTTAAGCTGCCGGCCTTTATTAACGCGTTCTGTCTTGTTATTCCGTCAACATTAAAAAAAAACGAGTCTATTATAAATATATATGTGTCAGATTGCCATTCGGTATTCTTTTTAAAAGTTTCAGACTGTGAAAAGACTGTAAAACAAAGAAATAACAAAATAATAAACAAAAATAATAAACGTTTTTTCAATTATACCCCTGACGATATGGACAGAATAAACCTATCACGGTAAAAAAACCGTAAAAAAGAGAAAAAGCCTGCCAAAAATCGGCGGACACAGTATACATTGGCCGCCGAAACACGCTCAATATAGCCTGCGATTTGGTTATCTAAAGGAATATAGCATTTATATGGAGTTTACACAAGGTAATTATAATGAAAAAAACGCCTTTTATGTCTTTAATCAAATGAATAAGCTGTAAAACGGAGGCTACCGCTTAATGAAACAAGGAAAATAGCCGCAAAACGTAAAGGTTTACCCTCTCTGTTTTGAATTATTGAATTTTTGTAATAATAACCTTTTTTGTTCCCCAAATCCATAGGAAATGCAAGGTAAAATTCAATATGAGGAAAGGGACTTAACCTGAATGCCGGGATAACCCGCGTTGAATTGTCACTTAAAGTGTAAAGTGTTTGAAGATAAAAACGCAGGTTGCCTTTCCCGCCGAAACTGTACCGCAGATTTAGCGCTGCGTTTAAGCCGTCAATAAACGGTGATGTTTTGGCATTCATAAAATCGGTTTTTGGACTGTAAAAAAAACTGTTCCCCTCGTTATTAAAAAAAAATTCTCCGTTTACCGCAAGTTTTTTATTAAAAAAATCATGGGCAAACCCAATATTAAACGCACCGCTGATATTTTGTGTTTCCTCGAAATCATAAGCGGCAAGTCCTTCCGAATAAACTTCCGTATTGGCAAGTGTTGTCTTTAACGAAATAAAACTTCTTATTGGCATTCCGTGTTGATAAAAAACGCCAATATCCAAATCAAATATGCGAAGCGCAAGATTAAACTTTCCTCCCAAGCCGATTTTTTCATTGTCAATTTCCGCACCTCCTATAAGGTTTGCCCTAGTAAGCGCAAGAAATTGAAAACCGCCGACACCTGCCGGAATATCAACCTTCAAAATGAATGAAGGATAACCGAAATTTAAATCATCGGGAACGCGAACCAGCAAATTTGTAAAACCGTAATTAGGTGAAATACCCCATTTAAGATCGTATTTTCCGCCGCGGAAAAATGCAATGTCAAATAAATTGTAATCGAAAAAAAAATCTCCCAAATTAAAACTGAAGCTGCCGTCGTCCGGAAGTGTGAAACCGAAATTACTTATTACACGAAAAACATTTGAGATTTTGGCATCCAAACCGAAAGACGAACCTAATTTTGCGCCCGGATTCCATGAAAAATTGTTTTCATCGCTGTCATTCCATGGAGGTTCTATCCATCCCGGGGACATGCCTGCGCTAAAGCCGTAGGATATGTCAAATGTCAGGCTTCTGCGGTTTATCTTTTGCAGTACTGTAGTTTGATTTATATTATTATTTGAAGTATCATTAAAAGATGATTCTTCAGTATTCCCGCCAAAAAGCGATTCAATGTCCCAATCTAAAGAGGTATTCTCCTGAGCGGAAATTTCAAATAAAAATAAAAAACACAAAAATAAAGAAAACCATTTCATCTATTAACGGTCTCTAAAAATGTTTTTGAAAAAACAGAATCCGCCACTTTTCTGAAAGAAGGCATAGAAATATTAATTTGGGTTTTTTCATTTTGAAATTTGCCGTTGATCAGCGCTCCGCGCAGTTCGTCTACAAACAGAATTTGCTTTGGAACATATCGGCCGTTTACCTGGTAATAATCGGGAATTGCGGACGTTCTGAGCAGCTGACCTGAAAGGCTGTAATCTTCGCTTTTCCTGAGCAGACCGTCAGAGCTGATCCAGACTTTCATTATCGGATAAGTTACGTTCGTAGTAACCGCTTCCAGAGTGAGCAGGCGGCATTGAAAACGTCCGAGAGTTACGTTTTCGCCGGATGTAACTCTGTAGTCGATTGCAAGGGTAGAACGGGTAAAATCCGAATTACTTGCGTTTGTGTTCTGAAAACGCTCTTTGCTGCTTGTAGTATTGAACACGCGGCTTTGGGGATCGTAAAACCAAAGCGTATTGCCTTCTTTTAAATATCCCTGCCCCTTGCTTATATTCGGCTCCATAATTACAATCACGTAGGTTTCGTTTGCATCGCGGCGAAAAATTCCCGCGACAGTTTTAGAAAGACTCTGTCCTGGTCTTTCCTGCAGTATTGTGTATTCAGCCGAAAAATCAGTATCCATATAACTGACAAGGGAATCTACTCTTTTCAACAATTCCTGATCCGATTCAGCATGGAGATTAACAGCGGAAAAAATTGTTAAAAGAAAAAAATAAAATGCGAATTTTTGTTTCATAAGGCTTCTCCTGATAAAAGTGTCGGTATTTTTTTCCTTGTGATGCGTAAAGACGGGAACAGCGTAAGAAAAAAAAGCATAAAAAAGATAATAATAATATTTACCAATGCAGTGTAAGGCCGGTAAAGAGGGAAAAGTTTCCCGTTCTTTAAGAAAATATCAAAACTCGGCAGCCATGAAAAAGAAATGAAAGACGCCGCCCATGAAAGAAAGAAAGAAAAAATAAACCCTAAAACAAGCGAAATAATCCCCAGAAAAATCATTTCCGTTAAAAGTACAAGTCGTAAATCCGTTCCCGCAAAACCAATCGTTATCATTATACCTATTTCTTTAGTGCGTTCATGAAGTATCAGCCGGTATGTAACCGTTATACTGACCATTATTATTAAAAGCATCATTATATAAATAACATAGGCGATTATATTCATAGAATCAAGCAAATAAGATAATTCGGATAAATAAACTGGAAGGGAATATATAAAAAACACCCTCCCGCCGGCAATTTTTTCAGCCTCTTTGTTACTGTCATCCCTGTTATAAACAAGCGCGCCTGTATTAAGGTATTTTGATAATGTTTTCTGTAAAGCAACGCGTTTTTTTTCGGACTTATCAGGATTATCGAAAAAAAGACCGATTATTGAGCAATCGTTTTCATCATAAAGTTTAAGGCGATTTAAACTTGTTCTGGAAATGAAAACCTTGTAATAACTAAAAATGGATGCATCTTTTATAATTTCCTTTAAAATAAACGAGCCTGTATTCGCATGGCCGTTATTTGTTTCAATTTCCAAAATAACGCTGTCCCCTACTTTAGCTCCCAACGCCTGCGCGGTCGGTAAAGAAAGAACAATTCCGTCGCCGCCTGTAATCGGATTAACGGGTTTATTTTCAAAATCTGTCATTTTATTAAATAAAAACGCTTCGTTTTCCCAGTCGCAGCCGACTACATATCTTATGGGGATTGCGTTACCGTTGAAAAAAACAGCCGCGTTATCGAAATACAATGTTCTCAGTATTGTATGTTTTGGATTTATTCCGGCAGTTTGAACAGCGTTTAAAACGGCGGTTATTTCATTTTGATTCAGTCTGTAGCCTTCTCCGCCGGCATCATGACAGCGGATTATTATGTCTCCGGCATAATGAGACTGGCCTACATAATAAACATTTTCATACATTCCGTCTTTGGTCGAAGTTATAAAGGTAACTACGGCAAAACACAGGGAAATGGCGGTTAAAAGAAAAATATAACGCCGCCTGTAACGGTACAGATATTTAACGGAAAGTTTTAAAATGGCAAAAAATCTTCCCATACCGTCATTATCCTTTTTGTACCGCCAGTACAGGTTCAATCCGTACTGCGGTCTCCACGGGATATACAGTTACAATTAATCCCAATATAACAGCGAGTATAAATGAAAAAACAGCGATAACAGGTACATATTCAATATGAAGCGTTTTTCCGTTCAATATGGAAACAAGCAGTTCATTGGATATCTTCAGATTAAAATTATTGATCCACTTTATAAAAATAAAACCAGACAAAATGCCCAATATACCGGCAAAAACGGCTGTGATGAGGTTTTCCGTAAAAATGAGAAAACGCAGGAATGAATCTGATGCGCCGATTGCGCGTAAAGTGCCGATTTCTCTTACGCGCCTGAAAACCGAAATTAACAAAGTATTGATAATTGAGATAATGCCGCTTATGCCTACTATGAATATTCCCGAATTGAACAGCGCCATAATTAAATTTATTAAAATTGCCGAAGTTCCTGACGCTATTCTCCAGTTTACGGCTGTTATGCCGAAAGGCTCCAGTTTTTTATTTATATTTTTTATGAAAGCGGAAGAGGAGATTCCTTTTTTCAAGCGCATTATAATAAAATTCCAGTCTCCTCCTGTTTCAGCGGTGTCAATTTCAGTTTTAGAACCGCTTAAATAACCGGAAAGCATCTCCACAGAAAATTCATTTTCTTTCTGTTTATCATCAAGCGTTAGCGCGCCGCTGAAAAGATCATCAATATTCGAATTTAACAATTGATTTACTTCATCCTGTGTTTGTATATCCGTTGCCACCTGTATTGAATTTAAAACCCTTACAGTCTGCGGATCGGCAATTACGATCTCGTTCATAAATTGTCCCGGGTTTTCATAACTGAAAATTCCGGTTAACGGAACTTCCCTGATTTTAAAACCTATTGAACTTCCGTTTGTCAATTTAAGAAGCGTTCCGGGGACAAGGCGCTGTCCGCTTTTTTCTTCAATTTTCCGCGCCCGCTCCGCCGTGATCATCGCTCCGTATTCACCGTCCGATAAAAACCGGCCTTCTTCCAGTATAATCCCCGGGAAAAGCCGAAAATAGGAAGACGCGTCAACTCCTGCAAGCAGAACCGGTTCGCGGATATCCAGTACGTCCATGACGGCTTTGCCCGACACCTGACTTGTAATTCCTTCAATCCCGGGTTCGTTTAAAATCAAATCCATCGCTAAATCATAAGCCGGCAAAATCGGAATAGTGAAAAAAACGTCTATTACAGGGACATTTGCGCCGAAAAGATTCATTGTAACTTCGGCTGATTTTTGCAGGACAACGTCTCCTGTTACGCTTTGTACGAATATTTTATGTATATTGTCGTTTGCGTTTGCTATTATATTGTTACCTGTAAAGAAAATAAAAGTTATAACCGTAATAAGCAGAACAGTGAAAATTCTGTCTTTAAGGTTTCTGGTAATATTGCGAATCGCCAGAAAGAAAAACATCAACGCCTCTCTTCAGATTTAATATTTCCGTCATGGATAAAAACAATATGATCCGCCATTTCCCAAATTTCAGGATCATGTGTTGAAAAAATGAAGGTGGTTTTTTCTTCTTTGTTAATAGTTTTCATAAGACCAAGTATTTTTTCTCCCGTGTCAGAGTCCAGATTGGCAGTAGGTTCGTCGGCAATTACAATTCTGGGCGATGTTACAAGCGCCCGCGCAATAGCGACTCTCTGCTGCTGGCCGCCGGAAAGTTCCGACGGATAATGGCTTCGGCGGTCGGCAAGTCCTGTCTCTTCAAGCAGGAACTCGATCTTTTCCCGTCTTTGCGCCTTTGAACCGCCTTTTTTTGAAATAAGCAAAGGAAGCTCTATATTCTCAAAAACATTTAATACAGGTAAAAGGTTAAACGATTGAAAAATAAAACCGATCAAATCCCGCCGCAGGCGGGACAGTTCACGCCTGTTTTGATTGGCTATGTTAATTTCATTAATAATAAGGCTTCCTGCCGTAAAACTGTCGATTAAGCCTATAATATTCAACAATGTTGATTTACCTGACCCGGAAGGACCGGCTACAGCTACAAAATCACCGTCTTTTATATCAAGATTCACGCCGTTAAGAGCGTGAACTTCCAAATTTCCCATAGGATAGGTTTTTTGCAGGTCTCTTATACTGATCAGCACAACAACTCCTGCTGTCATTATAAATTTTTTATGATTTTTATTCTAGTATAACTATTCAGATAGTACCGCGATGTTTTCCTCAATGTTATTTAACAGCGCGTTTTTTGAAAATTTGCTAATATCATACCTGTCTTCAAGGAAAATTTCCCAGTTTTCTATAAAGTCAGAGGCTGTTTTACGGTTTAGCGGCAGTATTTTCCCGTTTAAAATGTCCTCACTGTTCTTGTTTCTTAAAATTGTGTTGGTTTTATACACAACTCTTATGTCGGAAAGTATATTTTTTTGAGCTTTTACCAAAAAAATCAGTATGTCGTTGTAGGAAAGCACGTTTCCCGTAAATTTTTTATATATTGAATAGTCCCATTGAGACAGAGGCAGCCTTATACGGGTGAGCAATTCCTGCTCTTTGAGGACATTGTGCTCTTCCGTTGAATGAAAGCGGGAAGCGGAAACCCAGCGGACATTATGGGCGTCACGAAGCTCATATTGAGCGTCAAGAGCAGTAAGCGGGGCGGACAAATCGTACAAATTTGATTTACTGCAAATGTTTCCCCCTATGGTTGCGGTATTCCTTAACTGGACTCCCGCCAGATTTTCAACGCAGGTACGCAGGATTTCCGGCGCGATTTTTCCAAGTCTGGCAAGCCTGTTCAGTTTTACCATAGCGCCGATTTCCAGATAATGTTCCGTTCTTGTAATACGGTTCAATTCGTCAAGTTTGTCCAGACAGAGAATTACCTTTGGCAGATTGATGATGTTTCTTTCATGTTTTCTGATAATGTCGGTGCCTCCCGCGTACGGAACAGCCTGAGGAAAACGATTCCATGCCGAAAAGAGTTCATGAAAAGATACGGGAAAAAACACCTGATTAAGAAGCGCGTCCATACAGCCTCTTTTGCCGTATACCGGCGATAATGTTTACGGCTTTTATCAGTCTTTCCGTATTTGTACAGCGGCATTTAATGCCTGAAAACCCCAACAGTATCTGTTCTTTGGAAGGGGAGGGGACTTTATCAAGAAGTGCTTCTGTACACAGGATTTTTCCAGCCTCACAATAACCGCAATTTCCCAAATGAGCTTCCATAAAGCCGGTAATTATCTCTTCATACTCAATGGTTTGGTAAAACCCCTCAATTGTAATTATCTCATTGTCTTTAAGTTTAAAAGCGGGAATGAGGCAGGCCAGGCTTACCTGTCCGTTAAACAGGACTGAACACGCGCCGCATTGTCCTGTAAGGCAGCCGGATTTTGCGCCGAATAATCCGAATTGTCCGCGCAGAATGTCAATGAGCCTTATTCCCGCATCACATCGGATAACGACATCTTCGCCGTTTAAAATAAAGTTGATATTCATTTTATGCCGACCTGCGGCGCGGTATTTCTAAGCCGTATCATTTCCCATATTTCTCTTCTTTTTATGGGGATAGATTTAAAACTGTAATCCATCGCCTGGGAGACAGCCTGCAAAAAAGCCGCAGGTATGCATGTAAAGGGGAGTTCACCTATTCCCCTTGTGTCATCGTTTTCGTCTTCAATAAATTCAATATGTATAGGCGGAATGTCTCCGGGAGAAGGAATTAAGAATTCACGGTATTGATTTACCGGAATTACTCCGTCCATATATTCAATGTATTCCATAAACGCCCAGCCAAGCGCCTGAACCACGCCGCGCGTAAGATTTCTTCTAGCCCTGTTTACGGAAATTATTTTTCCGCCCGCCACTCCAAGCCATACTCCGCGTATTTTAGGAATACAATCAATTATGTCAATCGAAACTTCAACAACCGCGCACGCCTGTCCGGGTTTTGAAAATCCGCTGACATCCATTTCCTTTCCTTTCGGAGCTGTAAATGCGCCGTTTAATAAAGCGCCGTTTTGCGGTTTGATTGAGCGGCGTACCGTTACAGGAAGGGGAGAACGGGAACGCTGTTTTTTTATCGTAAGGCAGCACTTTTCTACAAGTTTAGTAATTGCAGTAATATTTCTTGATGCGCACGAAGGTCCGCAGTCGGGGAAATTTTTTGAGACCATTTTTATCATATCCGGCCCTATGGACAGTATGTTACACGCAACTTTTTCCCAAAGTTTTGTGTAATCTTCGGGACTGCTGAAACTTGTGTCTATTTCAAGAATGCCGTCTTTTGTAAGCGTAACTTCCAGAGTGTAAACGCCGCTGTCGCTGCCGTAATAGAGCAGGCCGTTTCCCTGAAATCCAAGAGCTATTCCAATTCCTCTTGGATTTTCACCTTTTTCCGGGGTTTTCCCTTTGCCGCTTTGGCGAAGCAATTCGCAGGAAGTCCATTTTCTGTAATAATCGCTTAACCCGGCGGTAAAATCTATAAGCTTACTGCCTGAAATTTGATTTTTATCGTAATTTACATGGTTTTTCCGCCATTGGGCAGGATCAATATTGTACATATCCGCAATTTGGGAAATATGGCGTTCTATGGCAAAGATTCCCTGCGAGAGTCCGAATCCGGAAAAAGGCCCCTGCGGAGGAATATTCGTTTTTTTTGCCTTCGCAACAAGTTTCAGGTTTTCTATGTTGTAATTTCCGATGCTTCCAAGGCATACCTGATCCAGAATCTCGTCGTTATTAATTCCAAACGCGCCCAGGTTAACGAAAATTTCTATGTCCGCCGCGCTTATATTTCCGTTATTGTCGACTGCCGTTAAAACATCAATATTTGCCTTGCAGCGTTTCGGAGAGAACAGGAAATCTTCCTCTCTGGTGAGAATTAAACGAACCGGTTTTTTTGTAATATAAGTTCCCAACGCCGCATGACACGCGATTAATGACGGATACCACAGTTTTCCGTCCATGTGCAGGCTCAAATTCGTAGGCTCTACCGAAACGGAAAACGGATCGCAGCCGAGCACTTTTGCGACAGCGCGTTTTACATGGTACGGCCATTGGGTAGCCGTTTTTATAACAATGATTTTACCGGAAGGAGATTTTTTTTTATCTGATTCCCTGTCAGCCGTTTTTTTACTTTCATTCCTGAACGACGCAATAGCTCCGGCAGGTTCGGCGTACCAATGATCCTGAATCCCGGTAACATAACTGCCTGTAACAATTTTCGCGGCGTTCTCAAATGCCTGGCTTGTGTTGCCGATATTTATTTCCCTGAATGAATAGTTTTCTTCGTCAGAAGATTCATTATCCTCGCAGGAAAAGACAGGCTTTTCTTCATCGACAATGACATTGCAGTTAACGGCAAATTCTTCCAGTTTAATCCTGTCAGGACCTAGAATAATGGCTACAGGTTCACCTATGTAAGAAAGATTTCCTTCGGCAAGAACGGGCATCGACGTATCTTCAAATTTGTTTTCTCCGGGGATATTTCTGGCTGTAATTACTGTGTAATTCGCGGGAAGTTTCGGAAACTGAATAAGTTTCAGATTACCTTTGGCGACCGGAGATCTGATGGTTACGGCATATAACAGATTCTGCGGGTAAATGTCTCCAAGGAATACGTCGGTTTTCATTTTTATGAATTTTATTCGTTTTCCGGTAATTTTTCAATGGAGTACAGTAAAAGGTCTGTCCGCAAAGTAACCGACTTTGTGGACAGACACTAATTACTCGGGAAAAACACACTCGTTCTGATTCAATATATTGCGCAGTTCAACTGAGTTTCTGTAACGGTGAGGCTGAGCCGGATCTAAACGGCATATTGGGCGGAGTTCTTTAAGGAGTTTTTCAATATCCAATAAAAGCGGGGTTCTTCTTGTTATTCGAATAATGCGGCTGTAATCCGTTAAAGCCGGTATTTCATCTTTGGAAAGGAGCGTTTCATCAAGGCGCTCTCCCGGCCTTAGGCCCGTATATTCGATTTTTATATCGGTTTCAGGTTCATAGCCGTGGAAACGGATCAACTGTTCGGCAAGTTCGCGTATGCGCACAGGTTCTCCCATATCCAGAATATAAAGCCCGCCGTTTTCTCCTACGCCTCCTGTTTTAAGTACAAGAGAGCAGGCTTCGCTTATCGTCATAAAATAGCGGCATACATCAGGGTGGGTAACGGTTACGGGGCCGCCTTTTTCAATCTGCTGCTGGAAAAGGGGAACAATCGAGCCGCGCGAGCCCAGCACATTGCCGAATCGGACAACCACAAAATCGCAGGAGTTTTTCTTTGCGGCGTCAAGCACTATCTGTTCGCAGATGTATTTTGAAGCGCCGTATACGGAAACCGGCTGGACAGCCTTGTCTGTTGAGATATGCACAAATCTTTTGATTCCGTGCTTTACCGCGGCATTGACAAGGTTTTCCGTACCGATAACGTTGTTTTCTATAGCCGCTACCGGATTCTCCTCCATCATTGGTACGTGTTTATACGCCGCGGTATGGAAAACCGCGTCGGCTTTTAACTTGCCGAATAAATAGTCAATATAATCCGCATCTTTTAAATCCCCGACTATCGGCACAAGCGCGGCTTTTTCGCCGACTCCTTCTTCCTGCAAGAGCCGTAATTCCTTGTCGATCTGGTAAATTGAATTTTCACCGTGTCCCAGAAGGTAAAGCCTGGACGCGCCGCCTGAAAGCAGCTGCCTGCACAATTCGCTGCCGATTGAACCGCCCGCTCCCGTTACAAGTACGCGTTTGCCCCTGACATATGAAAGGCTTTCCTTTAAGTTAATCGTTACGGGCTTTCTGCCAAGCAAATCCTGAAGATCGATTGAACGCGTTTGAATAAAATGCGCGTCCCCTTCAACAATTTGGGAAATTCCGGGCAGAATGCGGATTTTCTGGAAATTCGCGTTTTTAAGGATGGTATGGAGTTCTTTTAGCAGTTCCGTGCTTGCGCCCGGAATTGCGATAATCGCCTCGTCAGCAGGGTTTGTCTTTAATAAAAGAGCTACATCCCTGATCGGGCCGAGAACCGGAATCCCCTCGATTTTTTTTCCTATTTTTTGGGGATCATCGTCCAGAAACGCGACAACTTCGCCGAAAATCTTTTTTTGGATTATTTCATTTGCGAGAGTTCGTCCGGCAAATCCTGCCCCGATTATATACAAACGTTTTGACTTTTTCGTTGCCTTATCTCCTGTTGTTCTTTACAGGTTCCAAAGAGCCTATCACCTCAAACGCAAGGTCGATAGTAAATGAATCGTTATACAAATCCAGATTGATTTTTGCTCTCCCCTTTCTTTTATCGACTTTTATTATCCTGCCCTCAAGCCCTTTTAAAGGGCCTTCTATAACGGCAATCTTTGAATTTTCGTTAAAATAGACTTTTGATCTTCCGACTATCGGACCGTTATTCTTAATAAAATGCAGAACCAGTTCCAGATCACTGTCCGTAAGAGGGGTTATTTCCTGATTTGATTTTAAAAAACGAAAAAAACCATCCGTGCGCCTGAATTCCCATTGACAGGCGAGAATTTCTTTGTCATTTTCCGCTTCTATGAAGATATATCCGGGAAAAACCGATGAAAGTGATGAATGCAGCTTCCCCTGTTTCCTAATATCCAGCTGTCTTTGAGGAAAATATATCGGCAGGGTGATTTGCGGGTTGTTGGATTTTAAAAGTTTGATAAATTTTTTTTCTGAACGTGTCCGTACCTGAATTGCGTAATAGTTCATTGCTTGATTATAACAACGCGAACCGGCGCGGACAATAGGGAACAGGGAATGGTAAATTTTATATAAATTACGCCGATAATGGTAAATAAGATTATGAAAAAAAGAATAATACCTGTTTTTTTATTCGGAATTATCCTCGCTTTAAACGCCGAAGCGTCATTAATTTCGTTTTTGGTGATAGAAACCGGATTGCCTGAAAATGCCGGAATCCTCAAACATTCGGCGCTTTGGGAAAACGCGTTTATGGACGTTTTTTTTGATTCAGGATATGTGGTTACCAATTATCCAATGATGAGACTTACATCAAAGTCGGAAGGCAATATTCAGGAGATATGCGGTTTTGACGTTTCAGAGGCGAAAGACGCGGGAGTTGATTATTTACTTATAGCGAAACTGGAATATGTATCCGCAATTCTTCCGCCGCAGGTAATATCATTTTACGTATTCAGAGTTGATCAGCATGAAGTAATTTATGAAAAACATGTTAACGGAAAGACATACGGTTCGGACAGGGACGCGACTGACGACATGAAAAAGATAATAAAAGAACTGGTTCAATTTGTCGTCAAGTTATGAGGGAGAACGGTTATGAAAGCTGATACTTTTAAAATTTCATTAATTATACTGGCGGCTTTTTTATTGTTTACAGGCGCGTCTCCCTGGGAGGGGACTGCCGTTATAGCTCCTGAGGGAGAACTTCCCGCGTCCGGTTTTTTTATCGCAACCAATTCGTTTCCAAAAAATACGTTAGTTGACATAACAAACCTTGAAACAAATCAAAGTACGCGTGTGATTGTAGCCAAAGGCACGGACAGTCAGGGTATTTTGGCTGTTGTTTCAAGGGAAGCGGCGCATCTTATAGGTATGAAATCCGGAGTAATTAACAGGATTAGAATTGTTCAGCCTGTAGAACCGATAGCGTATTGGCGTTTTACGGAAGGTCTGCTTTCCGGTAATCCCGTATATGATTCGGGAAACGCGGCAAGAGACAGATTATACAGTGAAGACACTTTTGTTCCGACGGACAGTGAAAAAACAGAACCTGTTACAAGAGGTATTACAGGCCCCAGGTATATTTTAGAGCCTGAATGGCAGAACAGGGAAATTGTCAATTTTCCCGATATATGGCAGATTCCTTCTGATAAAGAGCCGGATATCATAGTAACGCCTGTGCCTGAAGAGGAAGAAGAGACACCCATAGCAGAAATGCCTCCGTCTGAGAAAGAGGAAGAAGTAATACCCATAGTGGAAACGCCTGTGCCTGAGGAAGAAGAAGAGGCAGTACTCATAACAGAAACGCCTCCGCCTGAAGAGGAAGAAGAGGTAGTACCCATAGCAGAAACGCCTGTGCCTGAGGAAGAGGAAGAAGTAATACCCATAGTAGAAACGCCTCCGCCTCCGCCGCAGAAATTATATATAGTGCCTGCGCCCGAACGTCCGCCGGAAGGCAGTATTTACGGCATTGATCCTTCGTTAATAATACCGGGAATTACTTCTGTCGCTCCGGTAAGAGAGCCGCCTCCCGCTCCGGTTATTCCGGAAACTGTTTTTTCCGTGCCAAAGTTAACTCAGCCCGGATATTATGTGCAGCTTGCCGCATACAGAACGGCGGAATCTACCGAAAACGCGATAAGGCAAACTATAAGACAAATTGAAAATTACGGGCCTGTGGTTCTTGTAGAGGGCGATAATTTGTACAGGATTTTACTTGGGCCTCTTAATCAGGGGGAAAGCGCGGCTGTTTTACAGAGATTTAAAAGTATCGGTTACAAAGACGCTTTTGTCCGCAATATAAGGTAATTAAAACAACCGGCAGCTGCAATTTATGAATGAACATATTTTATACATTTGGGATAATTACCACGAAACCGTTTTTAAAATCGGCGGTAAAGCAATAGCTTCGATTATTGTTGTGTTTTTGGGCTTTTCAATTTCAAAAGGTTTGAAAAACCTTATAAGAAAAGCGTCTGTCAGTAAGTTACACGACATGGGAAGCGCTATTATAAACAGCATTATAACGTACGGAATATTGATTATCGTAATTATAATGATACTCAATATATTCGGGGTGAACACTGCCAGCCTTATCGCGGTGCTTGGAGCCGCAGGCATCGCTATTGGCCTTGCGTTAAAAGACACTCTTGGAAACATTGCGGCCGGAATCATAATGATTTTTCTGGGGAATTACCGTATCGGGGAATTTATTCAATTTGATGCTTTTAACGGCACTGTAAAGCAAATAAACCTTTTTTCCACCGTTTTGGAGACTCCGGACGGCATATATGTTTCAACGCTGAATTCAAGAATTCTCGGAAACACGATAATGAATTTTTCAAGAAACGGAAAACGGCGGATGGAGCTTTTCGTAAGGATTGCATATTCGGATTCTATTGACACGGCGTTTAACGTTTTAAATGAACTTGTAAAATCGGAGACAAGATTTTTAAAAGAACCATCTGCGCAGATAGTTGTACAGTCGCTGCAGGACTGCAATATTACTCTTGTTGTCAGGGCATGGGCGCAGAATTCCGATTACTGGGACGTTTACTGGAAATACACGCGTCTTTTTAAAGAAAAAATCGAAGAAGCCGGATTACACATTCCGTTTCCGCAGCTTGATGTTACAATAAAAAAAGACATTTGACAGTCAGGTAAAAGAGCAAGTTACTAAAATGAAGGATTTTCCGCAGGCTTGACAAAACTTTTATTATTTCACATAGTGATAAATCACATAGTGATAAATCACATGGTGGATGTAGCTCAGCGGTAGAGTCCCAGATTGTGGATCTGGTCGTCGCGGGTTCAAACCCCGTCATCCACCCTCATCAGCCTGTTTCCCATACAGCGCCTGTAGCTCATCTGGATAGAGTAACGGACTTCGAATCCGTAGGTAGCCTGTTCGAACCAGGCCAGGCGCAAATTATCCGTTATATTGACATATACGGATTATTCTTTAATACTGGGTAAAAAACTTGTATTTCGGAGAAAACCATGAAAGACGAAAAACTTACGGTAACGGAAGAAATAAAAAACGGAATTTGCAGGTTTGTCGCAAAAGGGCGTGTAGACGCAAACAGTGCGGACGTGCTTCTTTACAAATTGGAAACAGCTCTTAATGACGGGCAAAAAACAATAATACTGAATATGGCCCAGGTTGAATATCTTAGCTCTATAGGAATAAGGGTTATTCTTAAAACATACAAACAGGCGATGGAAACGGGAGGTAAATTCAATATTGAACACCCGTCTGATATTGTAAAAAATGTTTTAGGAATGACCGCTTTAAAAGAACTGCTGGTAACAAACTGACGCGCACGGCGGGAACAATGACAGTTATAAACTCGCTGCGGACAAAAATATTAATAATAGTACTTGCTTTTTTAACATTCACTTCAGCGGCATTTGTTTTGTATTCAATGGAGACGACCGTAAATTATAAGCATCTGCGTCTTGACGGTATCAGGAAAACCGTTGAATTTGAAACGGAAAAAGTAAACAAACTAATTGCGGAATTGGAACGCGGAGCCATAGTTATGGCGCTTGACGGAGCGACGTTTTACCAATCACAGGTAAAAAATATCGGTGAAACTCTGGTACTGGAGTATCTTAGCAGTTTTCCGGATGCTGTAGGGGCAGGTTTTTGGCTTGAACCTAATACTGATAAAGGCGTTTTCCGCTCCGGCATCTACGCGTTCTTTGATAAAAAAACAAACGGCGTACGCCTTGACGATCTGTCCAACAAGGATGGATATGACTATCACAACAGAAACTGGTACCGTGAAATTATCGGCGCGGTAACACGTCCGTATCAGGTAGTGTGGACAAAACCTTATGTTGACGATTCAGGTTCATACAGCCTTATGACAACAGCCGGCGCCGGCATCTATGACAAAAACGGTAACTTGACAGGCGTGTCTACTATAGATTGGGAAATAGAAAAAGTAATAAATGAATTAACCGCCATTAAACCGACCAAAAACAGTTTTGTTCTGCTGTGCGTGCCTAAACATGACTATATTATTTCCAGTACCCACACTAACAGCGTTACAGGCGCGTCAATAAGCAGCCTTCCATGGGATATAGAAGCCGATTCTTTTACATTGGAAGGCGTTAAGTATATGCGCTTCGGCCGTTATATGGACAACGGCTGGCTTTTATCCATACAAATTCCGGAAACCGAAATTTTTGCCGAAGCGGAAAAACAAAACAACCGTTTTTCAATTCTTATTACCGTGTCGTCAGCCGCAATGCTTTGCCTTGCGTATTACGCAATTTCAAAATTGATTAACGCGCCGATAAAGCGCCTGACGTCGGATGTCTCGCGGCTTGCGCTGGGCAATCTGGATACGCGCATTGAGATAAACACAAAAGATGAATTGGGTCATTTTGCCCAGGTCTTAAATAAAATGACATCAGACCTAAAGAAATCCATTGAGGAAAGGGACCGCGAAAGAGCGGAGAAAGAGCGGATCGGCGCGGAACTAAACGTCGCCGCCTCAATACAGGCGAGTATGCTGCCGTGCATTTTCCCGCCTTTCCCTGACAGAATCGAATTTGACCTTTATGCCTCGATGCTTCCGGCAAAAGAGGTCGGCGGGGATTTTTATGATTTTTATTTTGCGGACAAAGACAATCTGGCGGTAGTAATAGCGGATGTTTCCGGCAAGGGAGTTCCGGCCGCGCTATTCATGGTAATTACCAAAACGCTGATTAAAAATTGCAGTTCTTTCAAGAGCCCCAAAAATATTCTGGAATCTGTAAACAATAAATTATGTGAAAATAATGAAGAGGATATGTTCGTAACCGCGTTTATGGGTTTTTACAACATTGAAAGCGGGAAATTTGTATATGTGAACGCGGGACATAACCCGCCTTTAATAAAGAAACACGGAAGCGGTTATAAATTTCTGGAAACACACCCCGGTTTTGTTTTAGGCTGGATGAAAAACACTCAATACAAAGAAAATGAAATATTAATTGAACCCGGCGATGTATTGTATTTATATACGGACGGCATAACGGAGGCAATGAACGGTAAAAAAGAACTATTCGGCGAACAGCGTCTTCTTGAAACGCTGAACTCGAACAAAGACTTTCCGCCCATTGAATTGTTATCCGCCGTAAAACGGAATGTTGACATTTTTGCCGACGGGGCCGAACAGGCTGACGACATAACAATGCTTGCCATAAAAATAAACGATGTAAAAGAGCTTAAAATCGAGGCAAAAACGGAAAGTCTTGATGACGTGATAAATTTCATAACAGCCGAACTTGAAAAATCCGGATATCCGACTCATTTAATAAATGAGATTTGCATTGCCGCAGAAGAGATATTTATGAATATTACCGATTACGCCTATAAACCGGACGGCGGAAATGCCTGTATATCAATATCAACAAAAGGAAAAACGGTAATCAGATTTGAAGATACAGGCCGCCCGTATAACCCTCTTGAACAGAAGCCTCCCGATCTTGAAAAGCCCGTCTTTGAACGTGAAATCGGCGGTTTAGGCGTCTTTATGGTTAAAAAAATCATGGATACAGTCGAATATTCCCGTGTCGGGGGAAAAAACATTCTCGTACTTACAAAAAATCATCCGGAATAGTGTCTCATTTTAATTAACTTGCCGTCATTGTCTGTTTTTCAGGTAATTGGTAAATATCAAGTCTTCTTTACAGATATGGTTGATCCACCATTTTTTAAGAAATTCCAGAAATACCTGGGGGTCTTTATTCCAAATGCTTTCCTTGCCGACATGGGACAGAGCGCTTGTCAGCTCTTTGTGTAATATACGGTGGTTTTCCAAATCGGGGTAGCCGCATTTTTCAAGAAACTCCTCTTCAATTTCAAAATGGATACGGGTATATTCGGTAACCATGTTGATTACAGGCTGGAGCATTTTACCGCCCTGTTTGTTCTGTATTGAGTAGCAGAGTGAATTGATGGTGGAAACAATCCCCCGGTGCTGTTCGTCAACAATCGGTATTCCCAAATTGTACGCCGGTTTCCAGATAATGAGGATATTGTGATTTAACATGCTTTGCCAGGTTTCATTCCCTGTTTTTGTATTGGATGTATTGGGCATATTTCCCCCAGTGGCTTCAGAATAGACTTCCTGCCGCCGCCTGTCAAGCATTACGCAGTAACGCGGACCGCCTGACGCCTGTAAGAGCTTTAAAACGAACGCCTTGTGATAATTTTATTGAATTTCCGCCTTAAATAACCGCTTCCAAATACCGATACATAAAAAGAGGTGGAAGCATGATTTACGAAAAATGCAGGAACATTTTACTGCAGGAATTTGAGCTTGTCCAAAACGCGACAATTATACAGGAAAAGATACGCGTTGCCGTAATTGGAAAGGAATGGACGGTTTTTGAGGATCATTTGAACACAATGAATGATATTGAATGCAAGATTGAAGAGTTGGAAAAAGAACGTGAACAGCTTTTTACCATATTTGAGACAATTATTCATCAAAAAAGTTTTGAAGATACTCTGGACGCGAAGGGACGGTTTTACAAACTGGTTTCCATGCTGCCTGAAAATCAGCGCAATGATTTAACATCGATTTACCGCAGCCTGAAACTTGAATCAATAAAACTGCGTCTGGCAAACGATACGCTTATGGCATATTTGAACGGAATTAAAACCACTCTTAAAGATTTTTTTGATCTTGCGTTTCCGGATCGCGCGGGGAAAATGTACACAAAACAGGGGACTCATTTTTCACACGATATGCGCAGCATGGTTTTAAACAGCCAGTTTTAAGGAGAAAAACATGACTTCGACATTTATGGGACTTGAGATAGGTAAAAGAGGCATTCAAGCCCATCAACAGGCGCTGGCGACAACCGGCCATAATCTGAGCAATATTGAAACAAAGGGGTTTTCGCGTCAAAGAGTGGAGTTCTCTTCGTTTGAACCGATTTATCTTCCGGGACTGAACCGCGCAGAAACTCCGGGACAAATAGGGCAGGGCGCAATAATTGAACGCATTGAACGGATAAGGGATCAGCTTCTTGACAAAAGGATAGTCGCTCAATCATCTGAACAGGGATATTGGGCTGTCCGTGATCGTTATATAAGCGAGATGGAACAGCTTCATCTTGTGCCGGGATTGAATTCCGTAAAAAGTAAAATGGACAGTTTTTGGGACGGATGGCAGGAGCTTTCACAGCACGCGGCCGATACCGAATTCCGCACTGCCGTTATTGAAAGGGGAAAAACGCTTGTAGACGGAATTCACAACCATTTTAACGGATTAAAGCGGCTGCAGACACAGGTTGATCAGGATATTCAGATGACGGTAAAAAGAGTAAACGATCTTTCCGGCCAGATTGCGGCCCTTAACGGGGATATACAGCGCATTAAAGCGCAGGGCGATAATCCAAACGACCTTATGGACAGGCGCGATCTTCTTGTTGACGAGTTGGCTTCAATAATCGACATAACTGTAAACCAGTCGGACCCCGATGAATATATGGTTCATACGTCAGGGCACATTCTGGTGCAGGGACAGATCGGACGCCAGTTTGACATGAGAAAAGACATTGACACTGAAGGTTACGCGCATATTTACTGGAATGATACGACAAACGAAGCCGTTTTTACAAAAGGCAGCCTCGGCGCTCTTATGGAAATGCGGGACGTAACAATAGAATTTGAAATTCAAAATCTTGACAATATGACGATGAATTTTACCGATCTTGTAAATGAAATTCACCGCAACGCTTACGGAGCAAACGGATTAACCGGAAACAATTTCTTCTCGGAATATCCTTTTGTTACAAACGTAAACGGAAATTACGACCGCTCAGGAGACGGAGTATTTGATTCAACTTATATTTACAGGATAAACGGACAGAACAGGCTTGAAGCCCAGGATCAGCCCGGTTTTGAGGGAATGATTACGCTTTCCGGTTCGGACAGGCAGGTGCAGGTTCCGTATTTTTCAACGGATACCGTTAACGATATAATTTCACGCATTAACAACTCGGGAGCGGAAGTTGTGGCGCGCCTTAACAGGGAAGGAAAACTTTCACTGAAAGGGACTCCGGCGGACCTCGTAGACGGGCAGAGGGTTAACCCCGATTTTGTTATACGCCATGTTGAGGATTCCGGGCATTTTCTGGCCGGATACGCGGGCATTCTAAACGGTTCTGGAGCCGAAGGAGCGTTTGACTGGGGACAGGCGGATGCGGCAGCTGTTCTTCGCGGCGGGGCGCAGGATTACTCAGTCGCGCCTATCGCCCATCCTTCCGGCTGGATAGAGGTAAATCCCGCGCTTTTAAAAGACCCGACCTCCGTTGCGGCAGGTTTCGGCTTTAACGGAAATCCCGCAAATCCGGGAAATGGGGACGCGGCGGCGGCGATAGCCTCTATCAGGAACACGCAGGTTATGGTAGGAAGGCTTGCGACATTTGACGATTATTTTGCCGATTCTGTCGGACGTATCGCGCTTCTGGGCGAACAGGCGGGAAAGGCGCTTGAGACGCATAATGTTATGATGAAGGATTTGCAGGACAGAAGACAGTCAATTTCCGGCGTCAATATTGACGAGGAACTTGCAAACATGATCCGTTATCAGCACGGGTACAACGCGGCGGCAAGATTTATAACAACCGTTAATGCCATGCTTGATACGCTGATCAACCGCATGGGCGTATAATCGGAGGTAAAGTATGAGAAGAGTATCAAGTGATATGCCTGTTTCCGATATGCAGTTTTTTCTGCGAAGGCAGGAAGACGCGTTGTCAAATATTCAGGGAAAAATCGGAAGCCAAAGCAAATTGTTCAGGTTAAGAGACGACCCGATTGCCGCATCCCACGCCGTAAGGTATGAATCGTTTTTAACGCGTCTTGAACGTTTTGAAAAAAACACCCAGTACGCGATGGAACATTTTGACAATACATCTGACTATCTTAACGAGGCTAACTCCGTTCTCCAAAGGATCAGGGAACTTGCAGTTACAGGAGCAAACGGCATTTACGCGCCGGATGATTTAAAAAATATGGCGGTTGAGGTCAACGAACTTTTAAAAGAACTTGTTTCAATATCCAATGTAATCGGCCCCGACACTAAACAGGCGTTTGCCGGAGACAAGGTATTTACCGAACCTTTCAGAATTGTTGAAGGTACTGTTGAAGGCGGCGGAGAAACAATGATTACCCGCGTTGAATACAGGGGAGCGGGGGCTACAAGAAGGGCGGAAATCGGCGATAATATGTTCGTAAACCTTGACATAGGCGGGGATGAAGCGTTCTGGGCGGAAAGAATGCAGATTTTTTCATCTGTTGACGCTACGAATTACAGAGTACAGGAAAGCGGTTCGTTTTTTATAGACGGCGTAGAGATTTTTGCCGAAGTCGGAGACACTCTTCCCTCTATTGTCGCGAAGATAAATGATTCGGCGGCTCCAGTAAAAGCGTATGTTGATCCGCAGACAAGAGGGCTTGTTTTAGAAGGGACAAACGCGCATCTTATCCGCGCGGAAGACAGGGTTGGAGGAGCGGCAGTTTTACGCGATTTGGGAATCATTAACGGGAATATGGTAAATAACGCGCCTAACTGGAATACCAACGCTCTTGTGTCGGGCGGTTCCGTATTTGACATGGTAATACGTTTAAGGGACGGGATGTTGAGGGGAGACAGTGATTTTATAGGGAGTCAGGGAATCGCAGGAATCGATCTTGCGCTTAACAACATAAATATAAGAAACGCCGATATAGGGAGCAGGCAGGAAAGGGCGGAATTTGCGTGGCAGAGAATAAACCAGGAAATCCCGAACATAACGGGAATGCTGCAGAATGAAGCCGGGTTAAATATGGAAACAGCGGCAATGGAACTTAAAATGGCCCAGTTTGCGCATCAGTCTACATTGCAGACGGCGGCAAAGATTCTGCCCCAGACTTTACTTGATTTCTTAAGATAACGGCAAGGAGTGAATAATGAAAGTGAATACCAAGGCCTTCGGCCTGATTGAAGTGGATGAAAAGCAAAAAATCAGCTTTCCGCAGGGGCTTTTTGGTTTTGAGGATTTTAGGGACTACACATTACTTGACGCGGAACATCAGCCTTTTTTATGGCTGCAATCATTGGACGATCAGGATATAGCGTTTATATTGATAAATCCCTTTCTGTTCCGTCCTGATTATGAAGTTAATGTCAGCAATGAGGAATTGACCGAGATCGGGATTACTTCTCCCGAGAAAGCGCTGATATTTGTAATTGTTACAATTCCGCAGGACGGGAATTCCATGACAGCTAACCTTCAGGGGCCGCTTGTGATCAACAAGGAAAACATGACGGGAATGCAGGCTGTTTTATCTGACGCGCGCTGGAAAACAAAGCACGATATTATATCTGAAATTGAAAAGCCGGGGAAATAAATGCTTATACTTTCAAGAAAAATAAATGAAAAAGTTATAATAGGCGATGACATTTCAATTTCAATTATTGAAATAAGAGGCGATCAGGTAAGAATTGGAATTGACGCTCCCAAAAAAGTTAAAGTATTCAGGCAGGAAGTTTTTGACGCGATTATGGCTGAGAACAAAGCGGCCATAAAATCTACAGCGGTTATTCCACAGGTTGATTTTGGCTCAAAAAACAGCCCTGCGCAAAAATAGTTATTTCGCCTGTTTTTTCATTTGATTAATAAGGCTTGACATATCACGCTGAAGAGGCGCCTGTAAAATTAGCCCGTCGGGAAGAGTTAGTTCAAGAGCGTGAAGCCCAAGCCTTGACAGCAGCGGTTTTTCTTCAAAGGTATCTCCCCTGTAGCCGCGTTTAAATGATGAAAGTTTTACAGGCGTGTCTTTCCCGTATAGGGAGTCGCAGACTACAGGATGCCCTAAAGCCGCGGCGTGGACTCTGATCTGATGAATTCTTCCTGTGTGCGGCTGTACTTCAAGTACGCTGTAGTTTCCCGCGCTTGTAATACAGGAAAAACTTGTAAGCGATTCTTTACCCTGAAATTTATCTATAATTGTCATGTGTTTCTTGTTGCCGTTCGGAACAAGCGGAAGATCGCAGGAAGTCTCTTTCCATGACGGGCGTCCGTGGACAACGGCGGTATAGCGTTTAACAACCTTCCTTTTTTCAAATGAAACAGACAGGCTGCGGTGAGTTTCCCTGTCCTTTGCGAATATGACAAGCCCGGACGTTTCCCTGTCAATCCGGTGAACAATGTAAATTTTCGGTATATTTAAATCGCGTTCTATAAGTTTGTCCAGTCTTTCTTTAGATTCGTCCCATCTGTCGGCGCTTACGGAAATCCCCGACGCTTTGTTGACCGCAATAAAGCGGTCGTTGTTTTCAATAACTGTATAAAACGGTACGGATTTCATAAAACAATTAATTAATTCAGGCTGTTTTCCGCGAACCCGGTTTTACAGCCGGGATTCCTTTCCTGCATAATTCGCACTGTGACGCTTCCCAATTTTCCGCCGACAGTTTTACCGCAGGGTAAAACGGCCATTTAACTGCGTCGGCTCCCTCAAGCCGCCTGTCTACAACGCAGGCAAGAGCCGTAACTACAGCGCCTACCGCCTCAAGAGCGGCGGCGCATTCAAGAGAGGATTTTCCTGTGGTAACGACATCTTCAACAATAAGGACATTACAGCCCGGCTGTAACTCAAACCCACGGCGCAAAACCATAGTACCGTTTTCATCGCGTTCCGTAAAAATCGCGGGAAGTGAAAGCTGTCTTGCAGTCTCCCACGCCGCGATAATTCCTCCCATCGCGGGGCCTGCGACAATATCAACCTTAATTTTTCCGTTTTTAATGTCTTCGCTTATTTTTTCAGCGACCGGTTTTAACGCGTTATACGCTTTATCCGGATACTGTAAAAGTTTCGCGCACTGAAAATATCTGTCCGAGTGCCTTCCGGAACTTAACAGAAAATGCCCTTCCAGTAAAGCCCCCGATTCCTTTAATAACTCGGTAATTTTTTCCATTTTTCTCTCCTTTTATTTCCTGATTGAAATCTCCGCGGCGTTTTTCATTTTATTGTCTGCTAAATATTTTTTTATTCCTTCGGCAATATTTATCATAGTATGGGGATTAACAAAAGTGGCGCTTCCAACCTGTACTGCGCAAGCTCCCGCCATCATAAATTCCAGAGCGTCTTTTGTACATGATATTCCCCCCATACCTATAACCGGAACCTGAAGTTTTGCCTCTTTTAAAGAGCCGACAAGTTCCCAGACAATGCGAAGAGCAATCGGTTTTATTGCAGGACCGCTAAGCCCGGCTGTTATATTGTCAAAAACAGGTTTGCGGCTGACGGTATCAATTGCCATTGCCTTAAACGTATTTACAAGAGAGAGAGCGTCAGCCCCCGCATTTGCGCAGGCTGCGGCGACAGAGGAAACGGAGGGCGCGTTAGGCGATAGTTTTACAACCAGAGGTTTTTTTGTACATGCGCGCCGGACGCAGGATGTAAGAGCCTGCGCGCTGTTCGGCTCAAGCCCGAAAGCCATTCCGCCTTCTTTAACGTTGGGACAGGAGATATTTAACTCTATCATGTCAACTGAAGATTCGTTTAAGAGGCAGGCGCCTTTAACATATTCATCAGTATCGGAGCCGGATAAATTTGCGATAACTACAGTCCCCATTTGCCGCATAAAAGGCAGTTCGTGTTCAAGGAAAGCCGGAATGCCCGGATTTTCAAGACCGATTGAGTTTAACAAACCGCCCGGCGTTTCCCATACGCGCGTTCCGCCGTTCCCCTTTCTCGGATACATGGTAAGCCCTTTTGTGCATATTCCCCCCAAAAAGGATACGTCAAAAATTGAGCTGTATTCACGCCCGTATCCGAATGTTCCCGACGCCGCAATTACCGGGTTTTTAAAAACAATTCCCGCAATGTTAACGGAAAGGCCTGTTTTATCAAAATTATCACTCATTAAAAATAATATCTCCAGCCGGGAAAATGGGGCCGTCGGCGCAGCAGCGCCTGCCGCCTTTTATTGTTTGAATCGTACAGCCAAGGCACGCGCCTGTTCCGCAGGCCATCCTGCTTTCCATTGACACATAACAGGGAATTTTTTTTGGAACAAACCTTTCTTTTACCGCTTTTAACATCTGGGCGGAACCGCACGTAAATATTACGTCATAGTTCTCCTGTTCGTTTATAAAGTCTACGATACGCCCGTTTAAGGCGTTTTTTCCGTCTTCGGCGCTGATTACGAGTTTTTTCGCGTTTAATGCGCAGCCAAGAACGGCGTTTTCTTCGTCTTTTTTATCAAAACCGTTTCTAAAACCGGCGTAAAAATGAAAATTATAATCCGGCTTTTCCGCCGCAAGAGCCGCAAGGGGAGCGACTCCGGCGCTGCCGCCTACAAGGGCCGCTTTGCCGTTTTCAGGAAGAAAATCCGCCCACGCATTTCCAAGAGGACCTGTCAATCTTGCTTTCTCGCCGGGCTGTAACAGCGAAAGTTCCTGCGTTCCCGCGCCCTTTATTGCGATTAAAAATTTTATAAGGTTTTGCGATGAAACATATTCAAATATGCCAATCGGGCGCATAAGAAAAACAGAGGCGCGTTCAGGCTTTATCATAAAAAACTGTCCTGCAAGCGCAGGAGGCCCGTCCCAGTTAAAATGCAGGATAAAAATTTCACTGTTTACTTTTATATTTGCGGCAAGTTCACACAGAACGCTTTTTGCGTTATTTGAAACACGCATTATTTTTTTCCGGTTTTTACTTCGGACAAAATGTCATCCCGCATTTTAACTGCCGCCCGCCGCGCGCAGGAAGCGGCGAAAGCGTTGTCGGCGTTTTTGCCGCCGTCCTCTTTCTGCCAAGCGGTTATAATTGAGCGGGAAGCGTTAACAACGCCGCCGTTTCCGTTTCTTAAAAGCAAGGCGGCGTCGGACGCGGCTCCCCCCTGGGCGCCGTATCCCGGTATCAGGAAAAAAAGATTGGAGTATTTTTCCCTTATTTCAGCGGCTTCCTCGCTTTCCGTACAGCCTGTTACAACGCCGAAAAGCCCGTAACCGCTTTCACCTTTGTGATGATCCGCAAGACGCGATATTTTTTCGCCTACCTCATGGTAGAGCCGTTTCCCGTTTTTAAGTTCAAGATACTCAAAATCCCTCATTCCCGGGTTGCTTGTACGCATAAGCACAAAAGCGCCCTTGCCTGTTGTTTGAGCTTCTTTGAACCAGGGGTCTATAGAATCCATTCCCATGTACGGGTTAAGAGTAACAAAATCAGCCTGGAAATCGCCTGAAAAGTGGGCTTTCGCATAACGCGCGGCGGTATCCGCAATGTCGCCGCGCTTGATGTCCGCTATTACAAGGCAGTTTTTTGCGCGGATGTATTTTAACGTTTCGCTGTAGGCGCAAAGCCCCGCCGTCCCCATTTCCTCGTAATACGCGATCTGCACTTTATAGCAGGCGGCAATGTCAAAAGTGGCGTCAATCAGCGCTTTGTTAAACGCAAGAACCGACTGCGGGTCATTGTCTTTAATCCGCTGCGCGGGCGGGACATAATCCGCGCACGTATCAAGCCCGACGCATACGTGCCCTTTTTCATTTACGCTGTTATATAGTTTGTCAATATTGGCCGTCATATCTGTTTTTCCGTTAAAAAAGCCGGGAATAATTTCAATTAAAATCCCCCGCAAAAATTATTTCATCGCAGTATTCGCAGCGGTAAGTGCGAATATCCGGATTTTCAAGATGAAAAACGTGCGTTATGTATTTTTCCGTTGAACTGATACAGCGCGGGTTTTTGCAAATAAGAACGTTTTCTACTTTTTCAGGCAGCGAAAGCTTTATTTTTTTTGTTATGCGCTCATTTTCAATTATATTTACGGTTATGTTCGGATCAATAAGGCCTAGAACTTCCGTGTTAATGGAAATCGTATTGTCAATTTTAATAATATCCTTGCGCCCGCATTTTTCGGAAGTTGCGTTTGCGACAAAAGCGACAGTATACGGCGCTTTATCAAGGGAAAGCCAGTTAAAAATTCTAATTCCCAGCCCCGCTTTTATATGATCTATTACAATGCCGTTTTTTATTTCTTCAATATTTAACATCAGACGACTCCCAATACAGACGACAGCAGGGCCATACGGACATACATTCCGTATTTCGCCTGCGCAAAGTAGGCGGCTCTTTTATCCTTATCGACTTCAACAGAAATTTCGTTAACCCTGGGCAGGGGATGCAGAACTATCAAATTTTCTTTTCCTGTCGACATTTTTTCAGGATTAAGAACATAAGTATCTTTCAGCCTGATATAATCATCCTCGTTGAAAAATCTTTCTCTTTGCACCCTTGTCATGTAAAGCACGTCAAGATCAGGCATTGATTTTTCAAGGTTTTCTTTTTCCGTGAATTCAACATTCTGTTTTTTTAAAATGCTTTTTATATAATCGGGGAGGACAAGCTCGACGGGAGATATAAAAATCATTTTGATTTTATTGTAGCGCGCAAGGGCTTTGGCGAGGGAATGTACGGTTCTTCCGAACTTTAAGTCGCCGCAAAAACCTACGGTGAGATTGTCAATTTTTCCAAGAAGCTGCCTTATTGTAAGAAGGTCGGTAAGCGTTTGGGTGGGATGGTGATGCCCTCCGTCTCCCGCGTTGATAACCGGTACTGAAGAATAACGGGACGCCAAAAGAGCGGCTCCTTCCTTCGGGCTTCTCATTACGATTGCGTCCGAGTAACTTGCCGCCATGCGCACAGTATCTGCAAGACTTTCGCCTTTAGACGCCGAGCTTGAACCGGGATCGGCAAACCCAAGACAGCTTCCGCCCAGCCGCAGCATTGCCGCTTCAAAACTAAGACGGGTTCTTGTACTAGGTTCAAAAAAAAGGGTCGCAAGAAGCCTGCCGCGGCAGCTTTCACGAAGGTATTTATCGTCTTTTTCTATCTTTTCCGCAAGGGAAAAAAGGCATTCCATTTCCTCAATGGAATAATCTTCAGGTTCAACAAGAGATCGTCCCTTTAGCATTAACCCTCCCGTTTTTACTAATTTATCGAAAAGACGTTTTTTATGCAATAGGACTTTAAAAAGCAAAACCTTTATATACTAGCCAAAAACGGAGGCAAACGCCATAATCGATTCATGGACGATTACCGGAAAATTGTCAATTCATTAAAACACAGGAGAAAAGGAGCGACTGCCGCGGATGTCTGCGCCGCCACGGCGCTGCCGTTAAATACAGTACGCGAGCTTTTGCCGAAAGCGGCGGATGAATATTCAGGACATTTGCAGGTAACTGAGTCAGGAGAAATTCTTTATGATTTTCCGGACGGATTTTCCAGCCGTTACAGAGGAGCCGGCGCAAAGCTGAAAAAATTTTTTAATTTTTGTGAAACCGCCGTAAAGGCCGCATTTGTTTTTCTTTTTAAAGTATGGATAATGCTGATGCTGGTTGGGTATTTCGCGCTGTTTATCGCTCTAGCGTTGGCAAGCGTTGTGCTGTCAATTGCGGCGCAGTCAAGATCATCGAATGACGGCAGGCGCGGCGCATTTTTCGGTCCCAATTTGTTCGGTCTTATATGGCGTATATGGTTTATTCAGGAAATTACACAGCCGCGCTACGGAAGATACAGCCAGGTTTATCAAAAACCAAAAAACAACCGCCCTATGCACAAAGCCGTTTTTTCGTTTATATTCGGCGAACTTGATCCCAATAAAAATTGGGAAGAAAAAGAGGATAAGGCGGTAATTTCCTATATTCAGGCAAACAGGGGAGTTATTTCGCTTGCCGAATACATGGCATTTACCGGCAAAAACAGCACGGAAGCGCAGAAGGAACTTCTTTCTTTCTGTTCCCGCTTCGCCGGCAGCCCTGAAGCTACAGATGACGGAACTATAGTTTACCGTTTTGACGAATTGCTGCTGCGCGCGGATTCAAAAAATTACGCGGAATTGTCGCCTCCCGTAAAACGTCTAAAAATATTTTCTTTTAACTCAAAAAAAATGAATACATGGTTTATTATTATAAACGCTGTAAACCTTGTTTTCGGCTCGTACTTTTTGTATAATTCGCTTAACACGGGATTGCTTGTAACGGAAATTCAATATCAGAGCGCGTCTTACCTGTACGCTTTCACGCATATTTTAGTCAATATGTTTACTGATAATCCGCCTTTCTTTATCGCGGCCGCCCTTGGCGCAGTGCCTTTTGTTTTTTCACTTCTTTTTTGGATAATTCCCGCAATACGAAAACTTACGGAAAAAAAGGAAAATGAAGACATTAAACTTGAAAATTTTAAAAAACTGGGTTTCGGTAAAATCTGGATGTCGCCTGAAAACTTCCGGTTAAATAACATTGTTCCGTCAAGTGAAGAATTCCGTCCTGAAAATATTACAAATGCCGGAGACAGGGTGATAAAAGAGCTTGGAGCGGTAAACCCTGTAGAAGTTGAGCAAAGTGAAAACGGAGAGATGGTTTATTCGTTCAAGGAACTGGAGAGAGAAAAACTTGCGATAGAAAAATACCGCAAAAATATCGATCCGGCGCAGTCAAAGCTGGGAAGCGCTGTTTTTGACACTCTGACAGACGCGGGACTTGCTATTCAGCCGTAAAGCGGCAAATAAATCAATAACGGCTATTTATAGACGCGGGACTCGCCCTACATTCGGCAGCATCCTTGCTGCCTCATTCCGGGCCGACTTTTTTGCTAAACCGGCATCCTTGCCGGTTTACCTTTCGGAGCCTTCGGCTCCTACAGGCCGCAAAAAAGTTTCGAGTCCCGCATAAAATGGGAATCTTTATAGATTTATCGACATTTATTAATCTTTTGTATTTTTTATTTGTTATTGACAGACGCGGGACTCGAACCCACCACCTTCAGCTCCGGAGCAAAAAAAGTATTTTTTCCCCAGAACTACTAATTCACATCCTAAAATACCTAAATCCATACAGGATAAGGAATTACATCAACAATATAAACTCTTTCATCACAACGAATTATTTTAAACCACTCGTAAACATATAAAATTATGTGCCATTTTTTATACCCGATACTGAATTTATTTTCGGCATTTTTATCAATTTTCAAGACAGTTTTTTATAATCCCCGTTGCATATTTGGCATAAGAAAACTCATTATTTGCCAGAATTAATCACGCCAAAAGTGATCCACCCCCCGGATCAAAAATGATCCACCCCCCGGATCAAAAATGATCCACAAACATTACAAGATAAACATATAAAAATAAACAAAGATAAAAATAAATAAACAGACTGTTATTTTTTGTTTAATTTGTCAATTTAAAATCACAGACAATAATTTAATCTGCCCCAGTTTGCACGAGAAAGCCCCGCCATTCAATTTATTTTCAAAAAAGGTAAATGATTACGAAACAGGATAAAGATTGCAGGAAACCCCCGCCATTGCGCAAATTCGGCATGGAAAGCGGATGCTTATGTAATAGACGCCAAGGGAAATAAGAGTAATAAAAAATCAATCACCATTACAGTTGTTAACTGATTGATCACCGTAATTTGGTGAATAAATATTCCCGACCTGCCTTCCAGTGATTTCACAGGTCAGACAATGATTGCTTTTTCTAACGGTAAATTCGCTTTTACCTTAACTATTAATATCAACTACCCGTGCATCAGTTTCATATCTTACCAGAACCCCATTTGCAAAGAAGAATATCGCACGTTGAAGGTATTCGTGATTCTTTGCTTTACCCGTCCACCAGAAACCAGTACTATAATCTGCATCAGTGTAATACAGGGTAGAATCCCGAAACTCATAAATAGAATATTCATTTGTTTCTCCGGATTTTTTTGCTTCTGGCCAAAGCTGCTGGAAGGCAGCCATAGACATACCCCGCTCAGTTTTGGAGAACCTATCTTGATATTTATCCTGTATACTAGGAATTTCCGTAGAGGGTGAATTCACCCTGATAGAACCGGGTGTTGTAACACATGAAAACAAAACGAGAGTTAAAACTAAAACTATAAAAATTTTTTTCATACTTTCCTTCCTTGCTTTGTATTTCTTATAAGTTTCTCAAAAAAGTTGGACTTATTTAACGAGAGCTTAAATTTATTTTTTTTATTTTCAAACATTGCTGGGTCGTATGCATAACCTAAAATTTCCTTAGCAAGGTTAAACATTACTTCTTTGCGTTGACTTTCAGGAATATCTATTAGCTCTTTCAGAGGATACCAACGATTGAAACCATTGCCTGAAAATATACAAGAGAAATATTTGCATTCTTTTTTATCAAGTTCAATATTAAAGTTATTTTCCACATACCACTTCGTAGGTAAATAATCACCTAAAAAAATAAGCTTGAAGAATAGTATTAAACTCAAAATAAAAATTATAATACCCAAGATGAACATTAGTCCTTCACTAATTTTTCCAAGTGGAACAGAAATAATGTAAGCTATACCAGCACTTAAGAAAAGAGCTATAACCATAAAAAACCATTCGAACAATTTCCAGAGAAGATCATACCCATGCGTATAATTAATTTTTCTAGCCATTAATCTATATCCATCAAAATAGGAGAACCACCATAATCCATTACATTACTGATAGTAGCATAATTATATTTTGATAAATCTGCCGAATCAGAAATAACACTACCACTTGTTGCACAGGAAAATAAAACGAGAGCAAAAACCAGAATAAAAATAATTTTTTTCATATTACCACTCTAAAAAATAAACATTCCCAACCTGCTGCCAGTAAATTATTTCACCGCAGCGGTTTACAACGAAACGGCTTTTTTCCCCTCATCCGGAACAGATAGCATGGAGGAAATAAGCGTTCTCACATGACGTTTATTATCCCACGAAAGCCCCCTATAATCAAGCACAAGATCACGCTCCTCCTGCGAGAAACCGTCAGCACTTTTACCAGTTAAAAGATATTCAACAGTAGTACCAAGAAATTCAGCAACCAAAAAAAGTGTATCAGCCGCAGGAATAGTCCCTTTAGTAGCCCAATCAGTCATAGCTCGAACATTAATTTGAGCATACCGACAGGCATCGGCTCGGTTAATTTGAGTGTTTTCTCCTATAATTTTATCTATCCTAGAGACAATTTTTTCCCCTGAAATATTCATAAAATAATTATCGGAAATATCTCTTTTTTTTGTTGACAAATAGAGAAATATCCGATATATGTAATATATAGGTCGGATATTTCCGACATAGACCCCTACCGCTATAGGGATAAACAAGAGGGCTTACACAGCCTGAACCGTAGCGGCGGGGAAGGCGGTGTAAGCCTTTTTAATTTTAGTAGGAGGGTAGATATGAAAACAGGAAAGACATTACAGGAACTGGCAATCGAAATTGAACGCCAGAACGAGGTCAAGAAAGACTACATAGCCAGCACGGCAGACATGGAAATGACAGTTACAAGGTATGAAGACAAGGACGGAGGGCACGCGGTCCCCCTGCTCGGTTTAACCGGAATGAATCCATTCACATTGAACGGCATCGCGCACGACCAGATCGGCACAAAGCTCGGTATTCCCAGCAAATACTACGACAGAATGCTTGATGAAACCCCCGAACTGCTGGCGGATAACGTGAACACATGGCTTCACAAGCAGCCATCAAAACGCATGGTGAGAACGCTTGACGGAACAGCCCGCGCTTTTCTTTCGGACAAATACAGACGCATTGACAACCACGAAATAGCTACTGCAGTACTCCCGATGATCGCCGAAATGAAAGGCGCTACGGTGGAGAGCTGCGAAATCACCGAAAGGCGAATGTATCTAAAAGTTTTAAACCCCCGCGTCCAGAGCGAGATTGTAACAGGCGACGTAGTACAGAGCGGTATTCTAATTTCCAACAGCGAAACAGGTCATGGCTCGGTCAGTGTAATGCCCCTTGTTTACCGCTTGGTTTGCAAAAACGGAATGATCGCCGCAGACCACGGTCAAAGGAAATTCCACAGCGGAAGAACCAACGAAACAGATGACAGTTACGAAGTATTCAGAACAGAGACAATTCAGGCAGACGATAAAGCGTTCATCATGAAGCTGCAGGATATCGTCCGCGCGACCGCAAACACAATTCAATTTGAGCGCATAGTTACCGCGATGAAGACCGGAACGGCAGCGAAGATCACCGGCAATGTACCGGAAGTAGTGGAACTTGCCTCAAAATCATACGGCTTTTTGGAAAAAGAATCACAGGGAATACTTGACCACTTAATCAAAGGCGGAGACTTGACGCTTTACGGATTGGCAAACGCCGTTACGCGCCACGCGCAGGATGTTGAAAGTTATGACCGTTCAACGGAATTGGAGATGACAGCATATTCAATGCTTACCATGCCCCGCCATGAATGGACAATGCTGAACGCGGCATAAGAATGGACGGGAAAGATGTAGAGGAGGGGCTACAGCGCAGGGTGGAGCAACGGCAGCTCGCTTGGGTTACAGCCAAGAGGCAGCGGGTTCAATTCCCGCCCCTGCTATAAGGTTATCCTCCCATAACCTGAAAGGCAAAGCGGACAGACGCTTGGCAGCGCGGACAGACGGCAAATTTTTTGAAGGAGGTTAGCATTTTGGAAAACGAAAACACCATTATTAAAAATTACTTGACTTACAAGGAAGCGGCTGCATACATAGGCATTCACATCAACACGTTATACAGACACCAAGAAATTCCGCATATCCATTTTGGGAGAAAAGTGCTTTACAAGAAAAGCACACTGGATAAGTACTTTGAGGACTTGGAACAGAAAGAGGAACATATCGGAAGTCAAGTGATAAGGAGGCGAAACTGATGCAGGAAATTGTAAACACGTTAGAGCGCAACGCGCAGGAAGTACAGTACGGCTCGGTCAGCGTTGAGCTTCATATCCATGATGGGAAGATTGTTAAAACAATTTACCGAACAGCAAAGACGGCAGTTAGGCGCAATCAAACCCAAGAAAGACACACGGAGGATATAAATGGAAAAAACGACTACTTCTGAAAAAGTCAAGGAACAGACCAAAGAAAAAGAATTGAGAAACATCTACGCGAAGATGGCATCGGTTAAAACAAAACTGCTTGGCATAAAGAAAGGCGGGAAGAATGATTTTTCCCATTATAACTATTTTGAATTAGGAGACATTCTGCCCGTTCTGACACCCGCTCTGGAAGAAGAACGGCTCTACATGAAAACGCAATTTTCCGCGACAGAGCAGATCGCAAAGCTGATTATCATTGACATCGATGAACCGGAAAATCAAATCGACTTTGAAATTAGGTTTGCGGAATGCGCTTTGAAAGGGGCGCACGAAATCCAGAACCTTGGCGCAGCGCAAACATATACGCGCCGGTACCTGATCATGACCGCATTTGACGTAGCAGAAGCCGACATTGTGGACGCCGGAGCCGAGAAGGACGAGAAGAAGGAAGCGCAGAGAAAGGCTGAACAAGAAAAAGCAAAACAACCACCAGCGCCGAAACCCCAGCAGACAACCCCGGCAAAGCCACAACAAGCACAACAGCAAGAAACCAAGGATATAAACGGCTTGCGAAGAGAAACTTGGGATTTAATAAAAAGACTTTCCAAAGAAGAACAGGCTAAATGGATAAATTCCTGTAAGGGTGCAAGCATAGAATTGCTCGAAGAAATCATTTTTGAAGTAGAAGCAATTCTGAACAGTTGTATCGAAGCTCATGAAACGGCATCACAGGAAATGGCGGCGGAAGATCAACCGGCTGCAGAACAACAGAACAAAGTCAAGTCAGAAGAACTTGAAATATTTTAAGGAGGACAATTTGAAAATCACAAACGTTTTAAATTTGCCTGAAGGCATAGTAAAGGCCGCTGACATAGAACGGCACAACAAAACGGATAAAGAGTTATCCGCAACCACCCTGCTCAAAGGATGTAAAGAAATCATTTTGACATGGCGGCATTGGGATGAATTGACAGACGATGTGGCTAATAGAATGTGGGCTATTTTTGGTACAGCGGTTCACGCCTTGCTTGAAACAGAAGGGAAAAACGAGTTCACGGAATGTGACGTAACAGTACCGATGCCCAATGGATTAACCATTACCGGAAGAATTGACAACTACAACATGGAGACCGAGACCATCACCGATTACAAAACCGGCAGCGTTTGGAAAGTAATTATGAAAGACTTTGACGACTGGCGGATGCAGGGGATTATTTACGCTTGGCTGCTTGTAAAAAACGGTTTTAAGGTAAAGCGCGCACAATTCGTTGATTTACTCAAAGACCACAGTAAAAGCAAAGCAAAGTTTGACAGCAACTACCCGCAGACTCCTGTTTATATTTACGAGTATCCAATTAACGAAACGGAACTTAAAGAAGGCGAGGCATACATAAACGAACGGCTGGCAGAATATTTGAAATACAAAGACATGGCTGATGATGATATACCACCCTGCACAGACAAAGAGCGATGGGCCTCCGAAACAAAGTACGCCGTAATGAAGAACAGCAATAAAAGAGCGGTAAAGTTATGCGACACTTCAGCAGAAGCACAGCAGAAAGCTGCAACGCTCGGCGCAGGACATTACGTGGAGGTCCGCCCGGGAGTTTCAAAAAAGTGCGCCGAGTATTGCGCCAGCTGCGCCTTCTGCAATTTTTACAACAATATCGTAAAAAACCAAGAGTCAAGCGAGGGGTAAAACATGACTGATACAAATGTCGTCACGATAGTGGGAAGACTCACGAAGGATGTCGAATTGAAACTGAATACCGGACTACAGGTAGGTTTTTTTACTATCGCCGTAAATCGGAAAAAAAGGAACCTTGACGGCAATATTACGGAAGAAGCTTCTTTTTTTGACATTAACGTTTACGGCAAATATGCGGAGGCAATAACACCCATGTTAAAAAAAGGTACGCATGTCTGCGTAGTGGGAAATTTGAAACAGGAGCGATGGAGAAGCGGAACAAACGGAGAAAATAAAAATCGCGTTGTTATAACTGCTGATTCAATACAAATATTTGGAGGAAATAATGTTTGAAAAAATTTTGAAATTTCTAGTAGATACCATAAACCGGAAACACGCCGGGGGAATTAAAAGTTAATGAGTGATCACAGCAAAGCCGAGGAACGCGCATGGGTAGCTTTTTCAAGAATGATACGCGTCCGTGACGAAATAGACGGGTATTTCCGATGCCCTACCTGCGGACGAACATTAACGATAGACCAAGCGGACGCCGGTCATTACATTACCCGTGCCCGTAAAGCAGTGATGTTTGATGAAAAAAACGTACACGCCCAATGCCGCCATTGCAATCGGTTTCAAGAAGGAAACCATTTTATATACCGGAAATGGCTTGTTGATAAATACGGAGCCGAGGAAGTAGAAGCAATGGAGCAGCGTGCTCGAATGGGAGGCGGATTCAGTACGGTAGATTTGCAGATAATGGCGAAGGAATACCGAGAGAGGACAAAAGCTATTAAGAGGAGAAAAATATCATGAACGGATACAAAGGATTCGATAAAAACCTTAAATGCAGGGGTAAACAATTTAAATTAGGTGAAACTTATGAGGAAAAAGAAGCCAAACTGTGCAAAATAGGACTTCATTTTGTAGAATACCCACTTGATGTTTTTAATTATTATTCCCCAGTCGATAGCAGATATGCAGAAATAGAAGCCGAAGACGTTACAGACGAAACCGAAAACGACAGCAAGCGCGTATGTAAAAAAATGAAAATTAAAGCAGAACTTTCTTTAAAAGGAATTATTGAGGCTTCTTTAAAGTTTATTTTTGAAAAAATTGATTGGGATAATAAAAAAGAAAACACAGGCAACCAAAGCGCGGCGACAAACACAGGTTACCGGAGCGCGGCGACAAACACAGGTTACCAGAGCGCGGCGACAAACACAGGCAACCAAAGCGCGGCGACAAACACAGGCAACCAAAGCGCGGCGACAAACAC